>Ga0172370_10001532_pt1 | contig 34945 bp, 29 predicted proteins | sample LakKiv5m_FD_114538 | JGI IMG/M metagenome (GOLD analysis project Ga0172370, IMG submission 114538) | Freshwater microbial communities from Kabuno Bay, South-Kivu, Congo - kab_022012_11.5m | ecosystem: Environmental > Aquatic > Freshwater > Lake | place: Democratic Republic of the Congo...
AGAGAAAAGGCTTTAATCATATGATACAAGCCTACTAGATCCCGGTTTAGATTAAAAGAACTATACTTAAACGATCGGTAAACCATACTTTTCTGAGTGTGTCAGATGTATGGTACCAATACATCTTAATTGCCAAAAAAATAAAAAACTCTTATAATATTCTGTATATGAAACCCAACAACTACTTAAACGATCTGCAAGACTGGCAAAACAAACAATACCAACCCGGTGAATTTTTGGGTGGAAAATTTTCCCCTGCCTTTAAATACGGCTCCAAAAAACTGGGAATTTTATTATTAATAACGGGAATATTTATAATCTTCCTTGCTGCCCTTTTAATTTCTGTTGACGAAGATAAGTTAACCAGCATTTTGGGGTTTGTTTTTGGCGCACTGCTCATTGCTGGCGGAGTGAGAAAAATTAAAAAATAATATATCAAACAAAAATCCCCCATTTTCACGAGGGATTTTTTTATCAGTAAATCCGTAAATCAGGATTATCAGTAATCCGTAAGTTATTCTTTGAACCCTGTCCCTGCCGGGATTCTGCGTCCAATAATCACATTCTCTTTCAACCCTTCCAAATAATCCACCTTGCCAGTAATAGCAGCATTAATCAACACGCGGGCAGTTTCTTGGAACGAAGCAGCTGATAAGAAACTCTGGGTTGATAATGACACTTTGGAAATGCCCAGGAATAATTCACGACCCACTGCTTCTTTTTTGCCGTCTTTTTTGGCAGCAATATTAGAGAGTAAGAATTGTGAACGTTCTATTACTTCGCCTGGCAATAATTCGGTGTCCCCGGCTTCTTCCACATATACGCGGGAGAACATTTGCTTGATAATAATTTCCACATGCTTGTCATTCAAGCGTTGACCTTGCGAAGCATAAATTTCTTGAATCTCTTTTAAGATATAGTTTTGCACTGCATAACGGCCTTTTAACTCATACAATTCTTGCAAATTGATTGAGCCTTCGGTCATTTGATCACCTTTTTTTACCACATCACCATTTTTCACCCACAACTTATATCCCAGTGGTACTACATATTCTTTCACATGCTTGCCTTCATAAGACAAGATCAATTGATTACCTTCTAAATTTACTGTGCCATCATATTTGGCAGTAAATTCTTCGCCAGTAGAACCGCGCACTAGTAACACGTCGTCTTGTAAAACTTTTTGTCCAGAAATTATTTTCACTTCGTCTTCTTGTTTCACGCGCACTTTAATTTCATCCATGCCTTCAAAAGTAACTTTAATAATTTTCTGTCCGCGGCGGCCTTCAAAAATTTTGCGCCCGGTTGGGCTGGTAATCACTTTGCCGTCAGCATCTTCAATTTCCACAGTACCATCTACTTCTGAAAGTACGGCTTTGCGCTTAGGACTGCGGGCTTCAAACAATTCTTCCACGCGCGGCAAACCTTGAGTAATATCTCCACCGCCGGCTACACCGCCCAAGTGGAAGGTACGCATAGTTAGCTGAGTACCAGGCTCACCAATTGATTGTGCGGCCACAATACCCACGGCTACGCCTTTTTTCACGGTTTCACGATTGGACAAATCAAAGCCATAACACTTGGCGCATACGCCTTTGGGCAGTTTGCATTTAAACACCGAACGTACATGAGCCTCTGTCAATTCCACTTTCTCCAATTTACGAATAATTTCCGCGCTTACCACTTCGCCTTTGGCCACCAATACTTTGCCTTTGCCATCTTTGATGTCAGCCAACATGTAACGACCCAAAATGCGATCAGTCAATTTTTCACCCATTTCCTCAGATTGCTTGGCAGTAAATATTTCGCCATCAGTATCACCGCAGTCCTCAGCCAAAACCACCACATCTTGCGCCACATCTACCAAACGACGGGTTAAATAACCGGCATTGGCAGTGCGCAAAGCCGTATCAGACAAACCTTTTCTGGTACCGTGTGAAGAGATAAAAAATTCCAACACATCAAACCCTTCTTTAAAGTTACCCTTAACCGGCAATTCAATAATTTCGCCCGATGGTGAAGCCACCAAACCTTTCATACCAATAACCTGACCCAGCTGACCCCAAGAACCGCGGGCACCGGAATCAATCATGGCAAATACCGAACCATCGCGATTTAAAGCTTCCTTGTTGTGAGACACCACTTTATCTTTTACATCAGTCCAAATTTCCAGCACTTTGGAATGGCGCTCGGCATCAGTAAGCAAACCTTCGTTGTATTGTTCCTGCACCATTAAAATGGCTTTATCGCCTTCAGACAAAATATTTTTCTTTTGCTCAATATGACCAAAGTTATCCATGCCGAGTGAATAGCCAGACTTGGTGATATATTTAAAGCCCATGCTCTTAATGCCATCCAAAATGTGGGCAGTTTCTTCCTGGCCATAATATTCCAAAAGCAATTGAATAATCTGCGACAAATGCTTTTTGGTGACCGCTTCATTATAATAGGGCAATTTGCTGGGCAAAACTTCATTAAAGAAAACTCGGCCAATACTGGTTTCAATAATTGGACCCTCGCCCTCAGGAAATTTTGCTAAGTCATCAAAGCGAACTTTAATTCTTTCTTTCAAACTAATGCGGCGCACCTTGTAGGCAAATTTGGCTTCAGTAATGTTTGAAAAAAACTTTTTTACTTCACTTTTATCATCTTCGGTATACTTGGTTAAATAATAACAGCCCAAAGCAATGTCTTGTTGCGGAGTGGCCACCGGCGCGCCCGTAGCCGGCTTCAACAAATTCTTTTCCGAGGCCATCAAATTTTCCGCTTCCCATTTGGCTTCTTCGGTCAAAGGCAAGTGCACGGCCATTTGGTCGCCATCAAAGTCTGCGTTAAAGGCCGGACAAACCAATGGATGCAAACGAATGGCTTTGCCTTCAATTAACTGTGGTTTAAAGGCTTGGATACCCAGACGATGCAAAGTGGGGGCGCGATTCAAAAGCACGCGAGTTTTTTTGGTTAAATCTTCCAATATATCCCAAACTTCTGGAGCATTGGTTTCAATATAGCGTGAAGCGCTACGTACGTTATGCGCCAATTCACGCTTAATTATTTCTGCCATCACAAACGGTTTAAACAATTCCAAAGCCATACGCTTGGGAATACCGCATTCATCAATATGCAAATTAGGACCAACCACAATTACACTACGACCAGAATAGTCAACACGCTTGCCGAGCAAATTCTGACGGAAACGGCCTTGTTTGCCTTTCAAAATATCAGCCAGGGAACGCAATTGGCGTTTTTGGCCAGTGGAAGCAGTTACAGTTTTAGAAGCGCGAGCATTGTTGTCAACCAAAGCATCCACGGCTTCTTGCAACATGCGTTTTTCATTACGGCAAATAACTTCCGGAGCATTCAATTCCAACAGTCTTTGCAAACGATTGTTACGATTAATTACCCGGCGATACAAATCATTTAAATCTGAAGTAGCAAAACGTCCGCCGTCCAGTGCTACCATAGGACGCAAATCCGGAGGAATCACTGGAATCACGGTTAAAATCATCCATTCAGGACGAATATCATTCTTGGCCAAACTGCGCAAAAGTTTTACGCGGCGCACCAAGCGGTCATGCTTGCCGCCCTTGGCCTTGCCAGCCTCAGCTTCCAATTTATTAATAGTTTCTTCCAAATTTAATTTTCCCAGCAAGTGGCGTACAGCTTCAGCGCCAATTTCCGCGTCAAACAAATGACCAAAGCGCAAAGACAATTCTTGATAATGATTTTCTGATAAAATTTTCAACATGCTGATATCTTTCAAATCCAACTCGGCCTGTTTAAAATCTTCTTCCAAAGCAGCCAACTTACGGTCGCGCTCTTTGGCCAATTCTTCCATTACTTCGCGGTTTTGCTTTTTTTCATTGGCCGAAGCCATTTGTTGTTCAGCTTCTCGTTCAATTTGTTTTTTCTTGGTCTTATATTCTTGCTTCAATAATTCATGGGTTTGTTTTTTGCCTTCTTCATCTACGCGCGTAATAATAAAGTTGGCAAAATAAATAATTTTTTCCAAACCCTGAATTGATAAATCTAAAACCAAACCCACTTTAGAAGGAATGGAGCGCAAAAACCAAATATGCGAAACCGGAGCGGCTAATTCGATGTGACCCATGCGTTCACGGCGGACCAGTGAGTGGGTGACTTCTACCCCGCACTTGTCGCAAACAATGCCTTTGTAGCGGATCTTTTTATATTTGCCACAATAACATTCCCAATCTTTGGTTGGCCCAAAAATTTCTTCGGCAAACAACCCGCCTTTTTCTGGTTTTTGCGTGCGGTAGTTAATGGTTTCAGGCTTGTCTACTTTGCCATAAGACCAACCTTTAATTACTTCCGGGGAAGCAACTTTAAGACGCAAAGCATCAAAATCCATTGAGTGAATAGAATCACGTATCATATGTTAGTGATTAGGTTTTAAGTTTTTAAATAATTTATTTAATTCTTCTCAATCGCCACAATCTCGTCCATAATTCATAATTCATGATTCAGATATCATGATGCAATATTTTATCACCTGCCTCATACTATCTGCTGCCTCCTGTATCAAGAATTTACTCTCCTCTTTCTTCTTTCTCTCTTTCAGCTTGTTCTTCCTTGGCTCTTTGGGCTCTTACCTCTTCTACTGGCACATAATTACCATCTTCTTTTTGCGCCAAAAGTTCAACATCCAAGGCCAAGCCCTTCATTTCGCGCACCAACACATTAAATGACTCTGGAATATTTACCCTGGTAATCGGTTCACCCTTAATAATAGCTTCATAAGCTTTAGAACGACCGGGTACATCATCGGATTTAATAGTTAAAATTTCTTGCAAAGTATGTGAAGCGCCATAAGCTTCCAAAGCCCAAACTTCCATTTCACCAAAACGCTGGCCGCCGGATTGAGCTTTACCGCCCAAAGGCTGTTGTGTAATTAAGCTGTATGGCCCAATTGAACGTTGATGGATTTTATCTTCCACCATATGATTCAATTTCAACATATAGTTGTAGCCAACAGTAGTTTTGTGATCAAATGGTTCGCCGGTGCGGCCATCAAATAATTGCATTTGACCATCAACCGGAAAGCCGGCTTTTACCAATTCTTCTTTAATTTGCTCTTCGGTAATACCGTTCAATACTGGAGTGGCCGCTTTGTAGCCCAAAGCATTGGCCGCCAGACCCAAGTGGGTTTCCAAGAGCTGACCCAAATTCATACGAGAAATAACGCCCAGAGGTGAAAGAATAATGTCAACCGGCGTACCATCTTCCAAAAATGGCATGTCAGAAACCGGCACCACGCGAGAAATTACGCCTTTGTTGCCATGGCGGCCGGCCATTTTATCGCCAGGCTGCAATTTTCTCATATCAGCCACAGTTACTTGTACTTGTTTAATCACACCGGGTTGTAATTTATCACCAACCTCGGCCGAGAAAATTTTAATATCAGTTACTTTGCCGTGTTCACCATGTTCCAAATACAAAGATGAATCGCGCACATCACGAGCCTTTTCACCAAAAATCGCGCGCAGTAGTCTTTCTTCAGCAGACAATTCAGTTTCACCTTTGGGAGTAATTTTACCAACTAAAATGTCGCCGGATTGTACTTCGGCGCCAATTCTCACAATACCTTCGGCATCCAAATTTTTTAATTTCTCTTCAGAAACATTGGGGATATCAGAAGTTACCACTTCGGGTCCCAATTTGGTTTCACGCACATCAGTTAAATAATTTTCAATGTGAGTGGAAGTAAACTTGTCGCTTTGCATTAAACGCTCGGAAATAATTACCGCGTCTTCATAGTTAAAGCCATCCCAAACCATATAAGCGACCAACACGTTTTGGCCCAAGGCCAATTCGCCGTTTTGCGTGGAAGGGCCATCGGCCAAGGCCTGGCCTTTTTTTACTTTATCGCCCAAGTTCACAATAATTTTTTGATTGATACAAGACGAAGCATTGGAACGGACAAATTTGTTCAAGCGATATTCATAAACCTTGCCTTTTTTGGCAGTCAATTCAATTTTATGGCCATCAACATAAGTAATATCACCGTCTTCATCAGCCATAATCACATGCCCGCTACTTTCCGCGGCTTTCTTTTCTACGCCAGTGCCAACATAGGGAGAATCCGGATTAATACATGGCACGCTCTGGCGTTGCATGTTGGTACCCATGAGGGCGCGCGTAGCATCATCGTGTTCCAAAAAAGGAATTAAAGAAGTGGCAATACTCAAAATTTGATTGGAAGCTACGTCCATATAATCTACCTTATCTACTTCAATCACCCCAGGTTCGCCTTTAATACGAGCAATTACTCTTTCACCCAAAATAAAGCCGTCTTTATCGAGTTTAGTAGTGGCAGCAGTGGTCACAGTGCGTTCTTCTTGAAAAGAATTTAAGTGGACAATTTCCGAAGTCACGCGTGGCTTAACTGCAATGGTTTTTAATTTGCTTTCTTTGGCAAGTTTTGCGGCAATGGCGCCGGTAATTTTTTCACCGGCCTTAACCACGCCTTTTATTTCTTCACGGGCTGTTTCACCTTCGGTAAAACGGGCTTCATTTGGCACATCATGCACCACTTTACGATAAGGAGTTTCCAAAAAGCCAAAAGAATTTACTTTGGCATAACTGCTCATGTGGCCCACCAAACCAATGTTTGGACCTTCGGGTGTAGCAATGGGGCAAATACGGCCATAGTGAGTGGTGTGCACGTCGCGCACTTCAAAACCGGCACGGTCCCTAGACAAACCGCCCGGACCAAGAGCCGAGACACGGCGCTTATGTTCCAATTCGGCCAAGGGATTAACCTGATCCATAAACTGGGACAGTTGCGAACTCATGAAAAATTCATGCACTGCGCCAATTACCGGCCGAGCATTAATTAATTTATTGGGAGTAATACCTTCCATTTCATAAGTGCTCATGCGGTCTTTAATAATGCGCTCCATGCGCGCCAGTCCCACGCGGAAACGATTCTGCACCAATTCACCCACCGCGCGAATACGACGATTGCCCAGGTGATCAATATCATCCGGTTCTTCTTGAGTGACGTTTAAGCGTGTCACTTCTTTAAGCACGGCCAATAATTTTTCCGGACTTAAAATGCGGTTTTCTTTTTTATCAAAATCATCACGCTCTAATCCCAATTCAAATTTGGTATTAAATTTGTAAACGCCCACGCGACCCAAATCATAACGGTCAAAATTAAAAAACATGGCGTGGATTAAACTTTTGGCATTGTCAGAAGTGGCCAAATCACCCGGACGGATTCTTTTATAAACTTCAATCAAACCTTCGTCAGAATTGGTAGCCGCGTCTTTTTTAAGAGTGTTTTCAACAAAATCAATATTAGGATGAGTGTTAACATCCTTGAATAATTTTTTAATTTCTTCATCAGAATTATAACCAAAAGCGCGCAGTAGCGAAGTAGCCGCCACTTTGCGTTTGCGATCTACCTTAATCCACAACACATTATTTTGGTCAGTTTCCACTTCAATCCAAGCACCACGATTGGGAATAATTTTGGCGCCATAATAACGACGACCACGCACAGCTTCGGCAGTAAAAAATGCGCCGGCGCTTCTAATTAATTGCGACACCACCGAACGTTCAATACCGTTCACCACAAATGTTCCGCGCGGAGTCATTACCGGCACATCACCCAAATAAATTTCTTGGCGGTTCTCACGGCCCGTGCGCTTGTTTACCAATTTGGCATTAACCCGCAGTGGCGCTTCATAGGTAATATTTTTTTCACGACACACAAACTCTTCAAACTTCGGTTCGTCAATATAATAATCTTCAAAATACAATTCTAAATCACGGCCAGTAAAATCTGTAATCGGTGAAATTTCTTCAAACAATTCTCTTACCCCGTCTTTAAAAAACCAATTGTATGAATCCTTTTGCACTTGAATTAAATCTGGCAAAGGTAAGGCATCGCGATTGTCAGTGAAAAATTTTCTTTCACTGGTTTTAAGTGGCTGACGTTTATATACGGGCATAAAGTATGAATATAAAATTTAGAAACTAAATGTGTAGCATAATTCCCCAATTCGATGATTATAATGAAATTAAGAAATTAATAATGCTTTCCCTCCTAAGCATGTATCATAATTTCTCAATTTCCTAATTTCTTAATTTCTATTACCTTCAAGAAATTATGAAATTATGCAACACGTCTAATCTCATCAATATATAACTTTCGTTAATATAAAAATACAAAAAATTTCCTCTTTCATGAGGAACTCTCAAAATATTATTGTCGCTGAAGATTTATTTTCAACATGCTGTAGGTTCTTACCCAATAAACCCTTTAAATTAGGCGTTTTTTGAGTACGACACCCCAGGTTTAGAAGTTCAGACAAGTTGAGTACAGGCAAAACCCCTGAGAGAAAAGTGTCAACAGTATACCCTAATCAAAAGGACTTGTCAAATTGAGAAGGTTTGTCAAGAGTGGGCACATTTTTGCTAAAACAAGCTAAATTTTGTATTTTTCAAGAAAATTTATCCACAGTTTTCACACCAACTCCGGGAGCCAATAACAACAAATAATCATTTTGCAAACAAATTAACATTTTTTCTAAATAAATTATGCCAAGTCAGTCTCCCGGAGTCTGTGTTAAAATCAGTTTAAATCTGTATAAATCAATGTTTAAAAATTATATGTCGTGTCACTTCGTCTTTCAATGGTCAACAAATTTATCTGCCCATCTGCCAACACGCGATAAATAATCCTAATTTTTCCTTTTCTAATGCGATAAATATCATCACGATTTTTTAACTTTTTCAAATCATAATCCAAATATTTGCCACACAACAAATCACCCAGAATATTTTTTACCTGTTTTCTCTCTTTATCCGACAATTTAGACAAAGCTTTGACAATCTTGTCCACCATACTAAAGGCGCGCTAAGATTTCTTTAATATTTACTCCGCCTTGTTTAAGACGCGTAAAGTCAATTACTTCTTCCCACACTTCCCCGCGCGCACCTTCAACCGGAGTAACATCAAACAACGGCTCCGATCGCCTAACCACCGTAAACCCGCCCGTCTTGGATAAACGCGCCAAATACTTTTCCAAATTAACCCGTAAATCTTTTAATTTTACCAATTCTTTATACATATTAAAGTTTAACTTAAGATTATCTTTAGTTTAACTTATTATAACTGTCTTGTCAAGTACACACACAGTTATAAAATCCAAACAACCACCAAATCACTCACAACTTTATAACTTTCAACTTTAAAACTTTATAAACTAAAATCAAAACACCCCGCTCTCACAAGGTGTTTTAAATTCACATCAGTAAATCCGTAAATCAGGATTATCAGTAATCCGTAAGTTTACTTCGCCACGAATCCCATCAATCCCGCAATTCTCGCTTGCTTAATAGCCTTGGCCACTTTACGCTGATGCAAAGCGCAAAGTCCAGAACGGCGGCGGGGGGCAATCTTTAAATAAGATGACACAAACCGGCGCAAAGTATTGATATCTTTATAATCAACACTCAAGCGTTTGTCAACGCAGAATAAACAGCGTCTTTCAATTACTTTTTTATCTTTTTTCTCAAACATAGAAATAACGTCCAACAAGTGTTAATGTTAGGAGACAGAATTAAATAATTTTTGAAGCGAGGACTGTTTGAGTGAGAATACACGAGTTCCGCAGCGAAAAAATTAATAATTCTGGCGAGTAATTAACACTTGCGTTTAATTTTAAAACGGAATATCTTCAACCTTAATCACTTCTTCAGCCGGTTCCTCGGTTGGCGCTGGAGACAGATCATTACCGCCCTGCTCATTGCCGGCGGCTCCGCGCGGAGCATCCAACATAATCATATTGTCGGCAATAATCTCGGTGCGATAATGCTTTACATTATCTTGCGTACCCACCCAATTGCGGGTTTCAATACGTCCTTCCATATATACGCGGCGGCCTTTGGTTAAATACTTGCCGGCAATTTCAGCCAGTTTGCCCCAAACTACCACATTGTGGAATTCGGTTTTTTCTTGCTTATTGCCTGCCTGATCTGTCCAAACGCGGCCCGTGGCCACGCTAAAGGTGCAAACATTACGGCCGGTAGGTGTGGTTTTTAATTCTGGATCCCGAGTTAATCGGCCCAAAATTGTCGCGCGATTAAGGTCCATATAAATTGAGAATGATTAATGATTTAAACTTAGATTAATTAACATACTAACTACTAAAAATACTAAAGTACTAAAATTCGGCAACAATCATTTTCGTATTTCGTAATTTCGTATTTTTAGTAGTTAGTATGTTTATTCTTAGTTTATACTTTTTCAAGATCAATATCCAAAATCTCATCCAATTTCTTATCAATATCATCCAAGCTCACTTTGGGCTTGCGTCCGCGAGTTGCTTTCTTAACCGGTTCAACCGGTTTTTCAGCTTCGGTCTTTACCTCAGCCTCAGCTTTGGTTTCAACCACTGGCTCGGGAGTAATTTCAATTTCTTCGACAACTTTTTCTGTGGCTTCTGCCGGCTGTTCAACTTTTACACTGCGAACATTGGCAGATACCTCAGCAAAAGTGCGCTCTTCAACCGGTGCTTTTTCCGCAATCACATGGGCAAAAACAATTTTGCCCTCTTTGTGGGTTTGTGGATTATATTTGCTAATTAAGGAACGCAACAATTCAGGCATTAATTTTAATTTTTGCTGAATTTTGTTGATTACTTCTTGTTCTGCTTGAAAACGGGCTACATAAAAATAGCCGTAGCGAATGTGGCGTATAGGATAAGCCAAACGGCTCTTGCCCATATCTCTAAATTCCAGGCCAGCGGCCCCATTTTCAGCAATCACCTGCTGTACCTTTTCCACCGATGGTTGTACTTCGCTTTCAGACAAAGTACCGGGGAAAATGGCTAGTAATTCGTAATTTTGCATAAACGATTTTAATAAGTTGTGGTTTGCCACCCCTCTTACTTGTATTCGACCACAAGCTGACAACCCGCGCTGATAGTGGAATTAATATATCAAAATTAATAAAAATTGTCAAGTTTAGTGTAATAAAAGCCAAAATGTGATATAATGTAGCTAAGCAAAAAGTAGAAAGTATAAAGTAAAAAGTTTTTTATAACAAATACTTTATACTTTCTACTTTATACTTTCCACTTTCACTCTATGCTCCCTCCCAAAATCTTCAACGAACTATTAGCCAAAATTTCCGGCCTAAAAACTTCTCAACTGCGCCAGTACGAAGAAAAGGCCAAAAAAACCAACAAAACCCTGGAACAATATTTATTTGATGAAAATGTTGTTGACGAAAACAAACTATACCTTAAAGCAGCCGAGTATTTTAGTGTGCCTTTTATGTCTTTGCACGGCACAGAAATAAAAAAAGAAATCATCAATTTAGTGCCTGCTCCTCTGGCGCAAACTCACAACGTAATTGCTTTTGCCAAAAATAAAAATGAGGTAAGCTTGGCCATGACCGATCCTACCGACATTCAAACCATAGAATTTTTGCATCGCAAAATTGGCCTTTCACCCAAAGTGTTTGTCACCACACCCTCAGATATCAGAGAGGCTTTGCGCTTGTACCACGCAGATTTGGAAAGCGATATTTCTATAAAACAACTGGCTGATGGCGAAGACGCTTCGGAAAAAGAATTAAAAAAAGCTGCCGAAGAATTGCCCATCATTAACATTGTTAACAGTATTTTGGAACACGCGGTGTATGAAGGCGCCAGTGATATTCACATTGAGCCCACAGAAAAAGAAGTAGAGGTACGCTACCGCGTAGACGGCTTATTGCATAGCGCCATGGCCTTGCCCAAAGCTGTAAAAAACGGTATTATCGCTCGCTTAAAAGTGTTATCAAATTTAAAAATTGACGAGCACATGAAACCGCAAGATGGGCGCTTTAAAATCCAAATTCAAGATGAAAAACTTTCTTTTCGCGTTTCCATTATTCCGGTTTATGACGGCGAAAAAGTAGTAATGCGTTTATTGCATGAGGGGCAAAAACCTTTAACCTTAGACCAGCTGGGCTTTTCACCCAAAGCCAAAAAAATTATTGAAAATTCTATTGTCAAACCTCATGGTATGGTGTTGGTTACCGGCCCTACCGGCTCTGGTAAAACCACCACTCTTTATTCTGTTTTGGGAATTTTAAACAAACCAGATGTTAATATCTCTACTATTGAAGATCCAATTGAATATCATGTAAAAGGCATTAACCAAAGTCAAATAAATCCCCAAATTGGCTTTACTTTTGCCGCCGGCCTGCGCTCATTTTTGCGCCAAGATCCAGACATTATAATGGTAGGCGAAATTCGCGATGCGGAAACTGCGGAAATTGCTATTCACGCTGCCATGACCGGCCACCTGGTGCTTTCCACCCTCCATACCAATGACGCGCCCACTACTTTACCGCGCTTAACTGATATGGGTATTGCGCCTTTTTTAGTAGGCTTTACTGCCAATATCATTGTGGCTCAACGCTTGGTCAGAAAAATTTGCGAAAATTGCAAGAAAGTTTATACCCTGGAAAAAAGCGAAGCGCAAGCGTTGAATAATTTGGTAAGCACCAAAAAACTAAAAGAACTAAGTGTCAGAAGCGGCTACCAAATTAAAGAAAACAAAAACAATCAACTCACTTTTTATCGGGGTGAGGGTTGCCATCGCTGTAATCATAGCGGCTACAAAGGCCGGGTGGGCATTTATGAGGTTTTGGAAGTAAATAAAGAATTGGTTAAAAAAATTAATGAATGCGCCACTGCCGATGTAATCCGTGATTTAGCCATTAAAAATGGTATGCTGACCATGATGGAAGATGGTCTTTTAAAAGCGCGCTTAGGAGTGACGACGTTAGAAGAGGTGCTACGCGCAACCAAAGAGTAAATTAATTGCAAATTTCAGATTTCAAATTTCAAAATGGCCATATGGCCGAATGGCATTCTGCAATTTGAAATTTGCAATTTGAAATAAATAATATCTATGTCTGTTTCTAAAATAAACTATTTCCAAAAACTAAACGACTGGACAGCACAAAATCTCTCCCACATTCCCTTCATCCAAAAGATTTTTTTTGTAGAACATTTGCAAACCATGGTGCATGCTGGACTGTCCTTGGTAGAATCTTTGGACGTACTGGGCAAAGAAATCGAAAATAAAGCCTTGCAAAAAATTATTGTGAAAATTAAAGAGGGTGTGGAAAAAGGGCGGCAATTAAGTGAAGTACTGGCTGAACACCCCAAAGCTTTCCCGCCAATTTACGTTAAAATGATTGAGGCTGGTGAAACTGCCGGCCGCTTGGAAGAAGCTTTACAGCAAGTAACTACACAAATGCAAAAAACCAAAGAACTCACTTCTTCCATTCGCGGGGCCATGATTTACCCTTGCGTAATTTTGGCCGCTATGACTGGCATCGGTATTATGATGGTTACTGTAGTCCTGCCCAAACTCTTGGCTGTGTTTGCCGAATTTGACGCCGAGCTACCGCTGGCCACCCGCATGTTAATTTCTCTTACCAATATTTTGGGCAAACCACTCAATCTGATTATCATTACCCTCTTGATTATTGGCATTATCGCGACCTTGGTGCTGGGGCTTAAAAAAAGTCCTGGCTTTCGCCACGGTGTCCATAATTTAAATTTACATCTGCCAATTATCGGGGCAGTAATCAAAAAAATTAATTTGGCCAGATTTTCTTTAACTTTATCTTCAGTAATGAGAAGTACAGTGCCGATTGTTGAAGCTGTAAATATCGCGGGCGAAACTTGCGGCAATGTTTTGTATAAAGAAGCTCTGCTCTCTGCCGCGGAAAAAATTAAAACCGGCACTCCCCTATCAGAAATTTTAGCCGAACATCACCAGCTTTTTCCACCCATGGTTACGGAAATGATTATGGTGGGTGAACGCACCGGCGAAATTGACAATTTGCTTACCGAACTCTCCAATTTTTACGGCAAAGAGGTGGATAAAACCATGAAAAATTTTACCACCATTATTGAGCCAATCATCATTGTGTTTTTGGGTATTGCGGTGGGTGGCATTGCCATTGCTGTTATTATGCCTATGTATTCTCTGGCGCAAAACTTTTAACACTAAAACACTAAAACACAAAAGCACGAAAAACACTCTGCTTCGCCTTAAAACACAGAAAACACTTAAGCACCGGGTGTTTTTGTTTTTTAAAGCGAAGCTGGCTGCTTTCGTATTTTGGTGTTTTTGTGATATAATATAACTAAGTTATAAAGTTATAATGTTTTAAAGTTATAAAGTTTTTATATTTATAAACAAATTCGTACTTTATAACTTTACAACTTTTTACTTTCAACTTCGGCTCATGTTCATCAACCCCTTCCCCAATGCTTTTGGTTTAGACATCAACGACCTCTCTTTAAAACTGGTCCAGCTTGAGCGTACCACCAATTGGAAAAGACAGACCTATTTTAAGCCCAAAGTTTTTCGCTCCTTAGAATTACCCCCGGGTTTGATTGTTAATGGTGAATTACAACAGCCCGAAGAAGTGCGTAAAAAAATTCACCATCTTTTGCAAGGCAATAAAAAACAATTGCCCATAAAGAGCCCTTGGGTGGTTGCTGGTTTGCCAGAAACAAAAAGTTTTATTAAATTGATAAATGTTTGCCAGCCTGCTGAAGAATTATTTGATGACGAAATAAAAAACTTGGCCAAAAAACACATCCCCTATGATGAAAATGAATGTTATTATCTGGAGTGGCAAATTATGCCCACTAACAATCCCAAGGAAAGCCGGATATTAATCGGTGCTATTCCTTGTCAAATTGCGGACAGCTATACTTATTTATTAGAAAGTTTGGGATTGGGCGTAATAGCGCTTGAAGTAGAGGCCTTGGCCATTGCCCGCTCTTTAATTACTGCCAGCAAAGGTTATGAAAATGAAGCGCGTGCCATTTTAGACCTGGGTGCCACCCGTTCCAGTTTGGTGGTTTATGACCACGACATTGTCCAGTTTAGCACCACTTTAAATTTTTCCGGAGAACTGCTAACTACAGCCTTATCACAGAAATTACACCTTAGTTTGGAAGATGCTGAGGCACTTAAAATTGAAACTGGCCTAGACTATAAAGCTAAAAAAAACAAGAGCTGGTCAATAATTTCTGAACAAACGGAGGAATTGGAAAAACAATTAAAAAACGCCATGCAATTTTATTACTCGCATTTTCCCGATGCCAACCGCATTACCAAAATTACTATGTGTGGTGGCACTTCCAATTTAAAATACTTGGACAAAGTTTTATCTGCCAAATTAAAAGTTCTTTGCCGCGCCGGACATCCCTGGAAAAATTTAAACTGGAATAAAAAAATTGCCATGAATGATAAAGAAGCCCTGGGGTATGCCACAGCTATCGGACTCGCCTTGCGCGCCGCCGACAATCCCTTTTTCACACAAAACGTTATTTGATGAAATGTATCCTAATTTACGAATTTTAATCCGAATATAGCGAATAACGAATTTACGAATGTATTTGTAAATTCGGACATTTGTAAATTCGGATAAAGATTTGTATATTCAGATACTTAGTTATTTATGATCCCCCACCGCCTCAACCTACTCTCTCCCAAAAAACGCCAATACTTAAAAAAAATGGTTACTTTTCAATTTATTAAAACCGCTTTGGAATTTACCTTAATCTTTTTGTGCATTGCCGGCGTCACCCTGCTATCCGGCCAATTAATCATCCAAGATTATTTAAATCGCCTTACTGGACATATGGCCTCGGTAAGCGAACATTACAGCTCACTTAACCAAGATATTAAAAAAATTAACAACCGGCTCATAACTTTAGACAAAATCCAAAACGAATACCAAACCAACACCAAATACCTTTACGCCATTGCCCAAGCTTTGCCCAACAATATCTCTTTATCAACTTTAAAATTGAACGCCAAAAGTAAACAGCTGGAAATGAGTGGACAAGCCCAAAAGCGTGAAGACCTCTTAAAACTGAAAGACAATTTGGAAAAAACCGGCTTGATTGAAAAAATTGAAATTCCACCGGCACAACTAACTGAAAAAGAAGACGTACAATTTGCTTTAATTTTAAAGATTAAAGCTTTATGAAATTAACTTTGAAAAAAAGATTAAGTCTTTATATTGTGGCAATTTCCGCCGCCATCTTTTTGATATCAATCTTTATCATTGTCCCGGGCGTGGGCTATGTCATAGGATTGCGTAACGACGTAAAAAAAACCCAAGCAGAACTTGATAATAGCTACAATCGCGCCAAACTACTAAGGCGTTCCATTCAAGAAATTGATCAGGTTAAAAAAAACACGGAAAAATTTTCCGAAGCCACCCTACCCTTTAACCGAGAATTAGAAATTATTACCGAACTAGAAGATTTGGCCGCGGAACACAATATTGAACAAAACCTTAACATAAATTTTTTTGATACGAAAACCACCAAGCCCGAAGGCACAGACGCCGCTATCCGCCACGCTTTGCCCGCCTATTATCAACTATCATTTTTAAACAACGGAAATTTTATCGATCAGCTAAAATATTTATCAGCATTAGAAAAAAAACCGTATTATGTTATAATCAATGACCTAAATTTTGAAAAGAGGCGCAATGATACCGCCAGCAGTACGCCCGTGACCTTGCGCTTTGCTGCCATTATTTATGCCCAATAATTTTAGACAACCGGAAACTTATTTGCCGCCCGAGCATCGGCACTTTATGTTTTTAAAAATTTTTAGTATTGGTCCGTTTGTGGCTTTGTTTCTCTCAACTATAATCGGTGGCTATTGTATTTATAACAATGTCTTTAAAGCCTTACAATCGACCAGAGAAATGTTGGACAGTGGCGCTTTACCCAATATTGAAGTTATTAATTTTGACAAGTTAGAAGAAGTGGAAAAAAATTGGCATGAAAAAACATCGGCTCCTGATAATAATTTAAATAAAAATCCCTTTGTTTCATTGCCTGTCCCTGTAAAAAAATAACTATGAAATATCTTTTTCAACTGGGACACCAGCCAGACCTTTCTGCCGCCGAAATTCAGGAGGTCGTTTTATCACAAAAACACGGAAACACAGAAACACAGAAAACACAAAAACAAGGCGACAAACATTATTTAATTGTGGAAACCAAGAACGAGTTAGATGCGCCGGCGTTGATGAGTGTTTTGGGTGGCACTGTGAAGATATCCCAAATGTTACAAGTTACAAGTTATAAGTTACAAGATCAAAAAATCAAAGTAACAAAAGGTCTCGAAAACGAGATAATAAATTATTTAATAACAACAAAGCCCGAAGGAAAAATCGAATTTTCTCTTAACGATTCCAAACTCGCTTTGCAAGTTAAAAAAACTCTCAAATCACTCGGCCGCAGTGTGCGTTACATTGAACCAAAAAATACTGCTACTATTTTGTACAACGGTTTGGTGAACAAAAAAACCGACCTAAGCATTATTGACAATGAAATTTATTTTACCGTCGCCATTCAACAGTTTGAAGAAATGGCCCAGCGTGACTATGGCCGGCCTGGCGCTGATGACAAATCCGGAATGCTTCCGCCAAAATTGGCAAGAATGATGATAAATTTGGCTATGGCAAATGTAGAGACGCACCTTGGTGCGTCTCAAGAAAAGACGCGCCAAGGCGCGTCTCTACTGGATCCCTTTTGCGGCTCTGGCACTGTATTAACCGAAGCACTCTCAATGGGTTACACAAATTTAATTGGTTCTGATATCTCTGACAAGGCAATTAAAGACACAGAAAAAAATATCAACTGGCTTTCGCAACAGCAATTTAACAATTTAACAATAAAACAATATAGCAATGTAAAATTGTTTGTCTCTGATGTTACCAAACTCTCAACTCATTTGGAATCAACTTCAATTGACACTATCGTCACCGAACCCTATCTAGGCAAACCTTTGCACGGCAATGAAAATGAATTTACCATAAAAAAACAATGTGCTGAACTTGCTAACTTGTATATTGAAGCTTTTAAAAATTTTTACAAAATCCTCAAGCCCGGCGGCACCATCGTTATTGTCATCCCCAAATTTAAATATAAAAACGATTGGCTTAAAGTTGATTGTGTAGAAAAAATTAAAAAGACTGGTTTCGAACTTTCAACTTTCAACTCTGAACTTTCAGCTCTCACCTATCATCGCCCCAATCAACACTTAGCCCGCGAAATTTATCGCTTTAAAAAAATCCCGCATTAAGCGGGATTTGTTTTTTGTTTTTCTACCAGGCTTTAGCCTGGGTTTAATGCGGTTGACTACGGATAAATTGCTTTAACTTCTGTCCCCGTATAATAATAAGTTAGTATCCTTTGATAATCCCAGCCATCTTTTTTGGCATGCAGTGATGCATCGCGCTGACTCATACCTACGCCATGGCCATATCTTTTCAGTCCTTTGTCATATTTACATTTCACCGGAGTAAGCCAAGGCTTCGCGGCACCGCCCCACACCGTTGAATAGGCGCGTGTTTTACCATTACTGTGGCCAAAATATGGGGTGATTACAATATCATCTTTATAAGTTATCATTTGTCCGCGCGTGGCCGCCACTGCCTGGGTGGTATTGGGAGAAATTTGTTCATTAATATAACCTAAGTAAAGCTGATCACCGGTAGTGGCTGAAACATCAAAATTTCTTTTGTCATGTTTAGTTGTCTCTTCCTTGGTATAATACGCGTAAGTGCGGGCTGCCACCACCTGCGCTTTAAGATATTCAACAGAGTCTTGGTCCGAGGCCTCGGCCAAGCCTTTTAAATAATCTTCAAATAATAAATCATTAATAATATACGCTTGATTCTTGCCATCATCAGAAAAACGGTATTCAACTGCGCCGCGATATTGGTTAAAATTACGCGATCCGCCCCGCCACTTTACCTGATGCTCAAAATTTAAAAGTTCAAACACCGCGTGAGCATCATTAATAGGAGCCAAACGAATATAATTGTCAGTACTAAATTCCATTTCACCTCCTTTAAAATTATATTGCCCATCGCGAAATTTCATTACCCCCAAATACTCTTTAGGCAAAACGCCCATCAGTGTGGTGCCGTCAAACACATTATAATCATCCTCATGCGATTTAAACTGCACAAAATCATCTGGCTTCCAAATTCCAGCCCTAATTCTTGGCTCTTCACTTAATCTTGGCACCTCTAGTGTGGTACTAACAACCTCTTCTGTACTCGATACTACTTCAGATATTGTTGATGTAGTAGTACTCACAATACTAATATCTGTGTTATCTGCAGCCTTGGCATCTGTGTTGTCTACAACTCTAATTTTCAAAAAGAAGTAACCACCCTTCACCCATGTATAATTTTCTGCAGCCAAATAAAATTTTTCTAAATAATCACCTGCAACCTTGGGCGCCTGCAAAACAATTTTTAACTCACCAATTTGCCCTGGCTTCACTTTTTCATAAATTTGGTCGCTTTGTGAGGCATTATTCCAAGTATCATTTTCAAATACCGAAGCCCGGCCGCGCGGCTCCATGGTGTAAGCCGATAAATAGCGATTACTATCCCCATCCCAAGTTACTGTACCAACATTTTTAAATTTAATAATTATAGTTTTGCTTTTGCCCGCTTCAATAATAATTGGCTCTTTTTCAGACTGAGACACAAATTTAGCCGCATATTTTTCATCTTTAATTTTTACCTCGGGTTTATCCTGAGCATTCGTCGAAGGAGCGGCCTTCGCTATATTTAGACCAAAATTAAAAAAACCGCCTAAAAATAAAAGAAAACTTATAAAAACTAAGCCCCTAAAGGAAAATTTTGTTCTTTTTTGCATAGGTAGGGAGTATTATAACATAATTTTTTCATCCTGACAAAAGTTGATATTTGAGCATAAAAATGATAAGATAACAAACAGAAACTGAGAAATTAAGAAACTAAGAAATTATGCTACACGGCTTAGAATCTTAATTGTGTTGCACAATTTCTTAATTTCCCAATTTCCTAATTTCAATCGCATGTCAACAACTCGTTCCATCGCCCACAACACTATTGTCCAAATGGTTGGAAAAATTATTTCCACAATTTTTGGTTTGCTGGCTGTGGGCATGATGACTCGCTACTTGGGCACGGAAAAATTTGGCTGGTATGTTACTGCCATTACTTTTTTACAATTTGTGGGCATTATTATAGACTTTGGCCTAATTCCAGTTACCGCACAAATGCTTAGCGAATTGCCCGCCCATTTGCGCACTGCCTCAGAAAAGGAACATAAAAGCTATCAAGAAAAATTATTAAAAAATCTTTTAGGTTTTCGTTTGCTAACTGCTGTTATTTTTTTAGGAATTGCCCCTTTTATTGCCTTGTTCTTCCCTTACCCCTTAGAAATAAAAATTGCCATTGCTTTTAGCACTGTTTCGTTTTTGTGCATTTGCCTAAACCAAATCTTAACCGGTTTTTTTCAATACAAATTAAAAATGTACTGGCAATCGCTATCAGACATTGCCGGACGGCTGGTCTTGGTGGGTGGTTTGTGGATTTTGATTTACAAACATTACGATTATCTACCAATTATGGGTGTGGTGGTGGCAAGCGCCTTGGCCTACACCCTGGTGTTTTGGCTGGGCGCAACTAAATACGCAAAACTCGGCTTTGCTTTTGATTGGCAAATTTGGAAAAACATTATTAAAAAAATGTGGCCCTTGGCTATTTCCATTATTTTTAATGTAATATATTTGCGCGGCGATACTGTGCTCTTAACCTTTTTCCGCTCACAAACCGAGGTAGGCATTTATGGCGCCGCTTATCGCGTTATTGATATTCTTTCGCAAATGGCCATGCTCATTATGGGCATAATGTTGCCCTTAATGGCTTATCATTGGTCGCGAAAAATTAAAGATGGCTTTAAAAAATATTACCAGCAATCTTTTGATATTATAATGTTAATCACTGTGCCCATTGTTGCCACTTTTGTTATGCTGGGCAAGCCCATTATGATCTTGGTGGCTGGTAAAGATTTTTTGGCTTCCGGTGCTTATTTACAAATTTTAATTTTAGCCATTGGCGGAGTTTATTTGGGCGCCATCTTTGGTCATACGGCCGTGGCCATCAATCGCCAGCGCCAAACAATGTGGATTTATATTTCCAATGCCATTATCACCCTAATTGGCTATTTAGTTTTTATTCCTAAGTACGGCGCCCTGGGCGCCGCTTGGATGACAGTATTTTCCGAATTTTATACAGGGCTTTGGCTCTTTATCATTGTTCGCCGCTATACTCAAGAAAAATTAGCTTACCAAACATTTTTTAAAATTATTATTTCTGGGATTTTAATGTCCGCCGTACTTTACTTTTTGCCAAATATTAATGTAATTTTTTCCGCAGTTCTCGGCGCGCTTGTCTATTGCCTGGCAATTTTTGCCACCGGTGCTGTTTCTCTAAAAACTTTTAGAGAAATCGCAGCATTCAAGACCACTGCTCCGGAGATTAATTTACCAAATTAAAATATCTAAAATGAAAAAAGAAACAACTGGTATAATTTATGTTTTGTTAGGGGCAATTTTACTGGGGGTATCGGCAATTGTTATAAATCGCACTACCAAACAAATCCCCCCTTTATTTTTCGCTTCAATCTCAACTTTAATTGCCAGCTTAACAACTCTCTTTTACGCCATTGGCAGTGGCAGATTAAAAGAATTAAAAATAAAAGAAAGTTATTTACCAATTTTAATGGTAACTTTATTTATTGTTATAATTCCCTATTCTTTATATTTTTTAGGTGCCAGTAAAACCTCTAGCATCAATACTTCACTTTTGCTTTTATCAGAAATCATTTTTACTGTCATTATCACACCATTTTTTGGAGAAAAAACTACACTATATAAAATCCTGGGAGCCGGAGGGATATTTCTAGGGGCAGTTTTCATTTTATACAATGGTCCAAGCCAAATCAATACTGGCGATGTTTTAATAGTCCTAAGCACAGTTTCTTATCCTCTTGGCAACCTCTACGCTAAAAAAGCGCTTAAATTAGTCTCTCCGTCTATAATATTGTTTCTGAGATTTTTGTTAGGCGGGTTAACCATTGGCTGTTTATCTCTAATCTTTGAACCAATTACAGAATTTAAACGATCAATTGTTAATTACTGGCCTATAATATTATTCCAGGGAATTGTTTTATTCGGAATCTGTAAAATATTTTATTACGAGGCTCTCAAAAGGTTAGATATTTCAAAAACTATTTCGCTTAGTATGACTTTTCCAATTTACAGTTTACTAATTCTTGTATTTATTTTAAAAGAAGAAATAAATTTTTATAAATGGATGGGCATAATATTTATGACTTTAGGTATTTATTTTGCTATAAAAAGAAAGACTACCAATCCCAAACTGACAAAATATGCTTAATTATTTACTGCTTACTATTTACTGCTTACTATTTACTTTACTCACTTGGAAACGACTCCACTGGGGTTTATTTTTATTATTTCTGCTATTACCAACTTATCTTATTCGTTTCAATCTTGGACCATTACCCACCACACTTTTAGAAGTAATGATTTGGATTATCTTCGTAGTCTGGCTGAATAAATATCGCCAAACCATAGTCTATAGTCTATGGTCTATAGTCAAAAAAAATAAATTATTATTTATCGGAATAAGTTTATTTTTAATTTCCGCAACAATCTCTCTTTTCTTCTCCACCAACCTCCGCTCTGCACTTGGCGAATGGAAAGCGTTTTATGTAGAGCCAATTTTACTTTTTATCATTCTTATTACCAGTAACAAACAATCTGCTGAAAAACAATCATTAATTTCAAATTTCAAATTTCAAATATCAAAATGTTTTCCCCTCTGGCAGAGGGGTGGATTCGAGCGAAGCGAGAAGACGGGGTGTGTTGGTCATTCTGCAATTTGCAATCTGCAATCTACAATTATTTTCGCGCTAATTCTTACTGGTTTAGTAACTTCACTTCTTGCTATATATCAACATTTTACTGGTTTTCTGGTTCCTTACGCTTTTTGGCAAAATCAAAATACTTTTCGTGTCACTGCCTGGTACGGCTTTCCCAATGCCGTCGGTCTGTTCCTTACCCCACTCATCCCACTATCAATTTATTTAGCAAAACAAAGTTGGAATCAAATTAAGTTACAAGTTTCAAGTTATAAGTTTCAAATGGTAATCTTTGTCTCTTGTCTCTTGTTTCTTCTTTCTTCTTTATTGGCAATTATTTATTCAAAGGGTACTGGCCCCTTGCTCGGCGCCATCACCGGTATTGCACTTTTATTATTAATACACAAAAAAACCCGCTGGCCCACAATTACTTTAGGTTTTGTTAGCCTGGTTTGCCTGGTAAGCCTTCCACAATTTTCAAATGTAAAAAATGAAATCCTTTCCCAAGATCGATCCGGTCAAATTAGACTAACAATGTGGCAAGACACTTTAAAATTTTTAGGCAACCATCCCATGGTCGGCGCTGGCTTGGCTGCTTATCAGCAAAAAATTATTCCTTATCATTCCCAAGTCAATGGCGAAAATATCGAAATCTTTCATCACCCACATAATATATTTTTAACAATGTGGGTAAATTTGGGATTGCTTGGTTTAATTAGTTTTATTTTAATCGTTTACTCCTTACTCCTTATTCCTTATTCCTTGTATAAACAAAATACCATTAAACCATTTAACCATTCAACTATCTACCTTCTCGCCTCGTTGATAACGATTCTAATCATGGGTCTGGTCGACTCTCCCTACATCAAAAACGACCTCGCAATTCTTTTCTGGCTCTTGCCAACCTTATTAATAATTAATAATTCGCAAGATATATCTGCGTTATCAACAAAAATATCTGCGTAATCCTCGCATATGAATTGGAAAAACCAAAAACTTAAAAACTTATCTAAGGCCTTCTCGGCCTTACAAACACCCCACGACATCTCTAACTTTCTACGCGACCTTTGCACGTTAGATGAATTAGATGAACTCTCGGCCCGCTGGGATGCAGTACTCTTATTGGCTCAAGGAAAAACCTATCGCGAAGTGGCCGAAATTACCAAACTCTCCACCACCACTGTCACCCGCATTGCTTTCTGGTTAAACCATGGAGAGGGAGGATACAAGCAGGCGTTGGAGAATTTAAAAAAATGAAGGAATTATTTCAAAATAAATATCGAGTGGAATCAGCCCGGTTGCCCAATTATGATTATGGCCAACCGGGTTATTATTTTATTACGATTTGCACCAAAAACCGACGTCATTATTTTAGTGATATTATAGATGGTGAAATGATTTTAAATGATGTTGGCCAAATTGCCGCCAGATATTGGCTGGAAATTCCTAAACATTTCTCCAACGTGGTATTAGATGAATTCATTATTATGCCCAACCATATCCATGGCATTATTGAAATTCGAAAAAATGATGGTGTCAATTGTAGAGACGAGGCACTGCCTCGTCTCTACACACCGCCACCTCGTCTCTACACTGGTAAATATCCAAACATGTCAAAAATATCACCAAAATCAAAATCGTTATCGGTTATTATTGGTTCATTCAAATCAATTTGTACCAAAACAATTAACAAAATTTACGGCACAAACCATTTCGCCTGGCAATCGCGTTTTTATGAACATATTGTCCGCAATGAAATTTCTCTGCATAATATTCAACAATATATTTATTACAATCCGCAAATGTGGCACCGCGATCGGAACAATTTGGAAAATTTATTAATGTAAATCAAACAAAAACATTTATCCACAGGCAAAATTTGACAATCTCTTTTCTTTGTGTTAATGTAGTAATACAGTAATACAAAATATGTATATAACATATTCACAAAATTTAACCCATCATCAAATATGTCCAAAATAGCAAATTGACTTTACCAGTTTGGTATTTTGGACAAAAAATCGCTCAATAGGCGGTTTTTTGTTTATATAAACTATATGAAAAGTTTAAAAATTGCCATTCAAAAAAAGGGGCACCTGAGAGATGAAAGCTTGCTATTTCTTAATTCTTTGGGTATTAATTGCCAACAGATACCTGGCCAGTTAACAGCCAAATGCCCTAAAACCAACATTGAAATTATCTTTTTGCGCGATGATGATATACCAACCTACATTAACAAAAATTTAATTGATTTTGGTATTATTGGCGAAGATCTAATTTTAGAAAGCCAGCCAGAAGTTAGGGCAGTAAAAAAGCTGGGTTTCAGCCAATGCCAATTGGTGTTAGCCAGCCCGGCCAAAAACCAAATCAAAAATCTTAATAATTTATCAGGAAAAAGAATTGCCACCTCTTATCCCAATATCCTAAAAAAATTCTTGGCTAAAAATAAAATCCAAAGTGAGATTATTACTGTTTCTGGGTCAGTAGAGGTAGCACCCCAACTAAATTTGGCCGACGCTGTTTGTGATCTTACTCAAACTGGCAGTACTCTAAAACAATGCCAACTTAGAAAATTTGCCACTATACTAAAATCAGAGGCAATACTTATAGAAAATTCTTCAAGCAATCCAGCTAAAAAACAATTTTTAAATTTATGCAAATAACCAAATTATCACAATTTAAAAAATCCAAAAAATATCAAATTATTATGAAAAGAAGTCGCCAAGATTATGAACTATTTTTGCCAGTGGTTAAAAAAATAATGGCTGAAGTAAAAAACCAAGGTGATTTAGCCCTTAAAAAATACACCCAGAAATTTGACGGTGCAGATTTAATAGATCTAACTGTCAGTCCTAAAGAAATTAAAGAGGCTTATAACTTAGTAGACAAAAATTTTTTATCTGCTTTAAAACAAACCATAAAAAAAATTACAACTGTTCACCAACAGCAATTGCCTGCCACAGCTGAAAAAACCATCAAGCCCTCTCCCGGAATAAAGGTTTGGAAAAAATGGCAACCAATCGACAAGGTTGGCCTCTATGTGCCGGGAGGCAGGGCCCTCTACCCTTCTTCGGTACTCATGAATGGCTTACCAGCAAAAATTGCCGGCTGTCCAGAAATTGTAATAGCCACTCCACCACAAGCCAATGGTAAAATTGCCCCAGAAATTTTAGTGACAGCTAATGAAATTGGCATTAAAAAAATTTTTAAAGTTGGTGGTATCCAAGCAATAGCCGCACTTACTTATGGGACTAAAACCGTACCTAAAGTTTACAAAATAGTCGGCCCTGGTAATTCTTATGTCACCACAGCCAAATTATATGGCTTAATAACTGGCGAAGTGGCTATTGATTCCCCAGCCGGCCCCTCGGAAAATTTAATTATTGCCGACAATACCGCCAATCCTAAATTGGTGGCTGCAGATCTTATGTGCGACAGCGAACATGGTCCGGATTCAGCTGCTATTTTAGTTACTAATTCTAAAATACTTGCTCAAAAAGTGGCCAGAGAAATAAGAAATAAAATTAATCAATTTTTTACCAAAAACCATATCAGAAAATCTTTAAACAAATACAGCCAAATCATAATTACCAAATCAATTAGTGAGTGTATAAATTTTGCTAATGAATATGCACCAGAACACCTACAAATTATGACCAATAATGCCAAAACAATTGCCCGAAAAATAAAAAATGCTGGTTCCATATTCATCGGCAATTATACTTGCAAATCAGCCGGTGATTATGCCACTGGAGCCAACCATGTCTTACCGACTGGTGGCTCAGCCAAAATGTTTTCTGGTCTTTCAGTTTTAGACTTTGTTCGCCTCGTAGAATATCAACGGTGCACCAAAGCCGGTCTAAAAAATATTAGACAAACCATTGAAACTTTTGCTAAGGTAGAAAATCTGCCTGTCCACAAATACTCTTGTTCAGTTCGCTTTAAATCATAATATGAAAAATTTAGTTAATAAAAATATTCTCAAAATACAACCCTATAGCCCGCCCTTAGAAGGGCGGGCGGGCTTGGGATATTTACTCTTAGATTTTAACGAGCGAACCACACCTTATGACAAAAATATAAATAAATACCTAAAAAAATTTTTAGATACCAATCAATTAAATATTTATCCGGCTTACCAAGACATTACTAAAAAAATTGCCAAATATACTGGTGTTAAATCAAACAACATCCTCTTAACCAATGGTTCTGACCAAGCCATTGAAATAATTTTTAAAACTTTTACCCAAAGTCAAGATCAAGTAATTATCCCCATACCCAGCTTTGCTTGGTTTTCTCAGTGCGCCCAAATAAACAATAACATCATCATCTCACCTCAATATACACAAAATGATTTGTCTTTTCCTCTGGTTGATGTATTAAAAAATATTAATCCTAAAACTAAACTGACTATAATTTGCAATCCCAACAACCCTACTGGAACAATTTTATTAATTACGGAAATAGAACAAATCCTTAAAAAAGCCAAAAACTCTCTTGTTTATATTGACGAAGCTTACTTTGAATTTTCTGGCATAACCGCTGTACCACTACTAAAAAAATACTCTAATTTAATTATCAGTCGAACTTTTTCCAAAGCTTTTGGCTTAGCAGCTATGCGGGTTGGTTATATTATTGCCAATAAAAAATTGATAAAAGAAATGCAAAAAATTCGCGGGCCTTATGACATAAACACTTTGGGGGTGAGGACAGTTGAATATGTTTTGCAAAATCTAACTGGTCTAAAAAAATATGTAAGAGAAGTAATGACAAAGTCAAAACCAATATTAGAAAAATATTTAAAACAAAAAAATATTCAATATTACAACAGTAATGCTAATTTTGTTTTAATAAAACCAAATAATCCCCAAAAAGTCTATAATCATCTCAAACGCAACAAAATTCTAACTCGTCCGCGCACCGGTGTTAATATTGACGGCACAATTAGAATCACAGTTGGCACTTTGGACCAAACAAAAAAACTCATCAAAATTTTTGATAAACTAAATATTTTATAAACTAAACATATGAACAAATACGCCTTTATTGATCGCGATGGGGTATTAATTTTTGAGCCGCCCGATACCAAGCAAATTGATTCTTTGGATAAGCTGATAATTTTGCCCAGAGCAGTTGAAAATTTGCTACGCCTACAAAACGCCGGGTACAAATTGCTAATAATTTCCAACCAAGACGGGCTGGGTACAAAATCTTTTCCCCAAAATGACTTTGACCTTGTTCAAGCTAAACTTCTAAATAACTTGGAGCTAGCTGGTATTAAATTTTACAAAATTTTTGTTTGTCCACACTTGCCAAGTGACAATTGCAATTGCCGTAAACCACGCACTGGATTATTGGATGATTTTTTAATCAATGAACCATGGGATAAGGAAAAATCATTTTTAATCGGCGATCGCGAATCTGATAAAATGCTCGCACAAAAATTAGGCATTAAATATTTTTCAATGCCCACCAACGGCCAATTTTCTCGTTTAGGAATATTGGAGCGACAAACTTTGGAAACAAAAATTTTCTGTCTACTTAATTTGGATGGACAAGGAAATTTTGAAATTAATTCTGGTATTAAATTTTTTGATCATTTATTGGAGCAACTGGCAAAAAATGCCCTACTGGATTTAAAACTATCTTGCCAAGGAGATTTATTGGTTGACGAACATCACACAGTTGAAGATATTGGTCTAGTGTTAGGCGAAGCTTTAAGCCAGACTTTGGGAGACAAAAGAGGAATTGAGCGCTACGGCTTTATCTTACCCATGGATGAGGCACTGGCAGAAGTGGCAATTGATTTAGGTGGTCGACCCTATTTAATATTTAATGCCAAATTTAAACGCGAAAAAATTGGCGACTTGCCTACCGAACTAATCCAGGATTTTTTCCAAGCCCTGTCCGTTGGTCTTAAAGCCAACATCCACATCAATCTCCGTTATGGCAGAAATGAACATCACAAAGCAGAAAGCATTTTTAAATGCTTTGGGCGGGCTTTATGCCAAGCTATAAAAATTGGCGATCGTCAAGCACAAATAATACCCAGCACTAAAGGAGTTATATGATAGCCATTATTGATTACAATTCAGGAAATGTTGCTTCCTTAGCCAACGCCCTAAAAAAATTAGGTTATGATTTTGTGATTACTGCCGACAAAAATACCATAAAAAAAGCTAACAAAATCATTTTCCCCGGCCAGGGACGCGCTGGGCAAGCTATGAAACAATTAAAGAAAGCGGGGCTGATTGATATTTTAAAAAATAATTCAGTCCCCTTTCTGGGCATTTGCTTGGGCATGCAACTTTTAGCCGAATATTCTGCAGAAGACAAAACCGTAGGCTTAAAAATTATTCCCGGCCAAGTAAAAAAGTTTAGTGATAATATCAAAATCCCCCAAATTGGCTGGAATAAAGTAAAACTGACTAAAAAATCTCCCCTAACTAAAAACATATCCAATTTAAGTTGTTTCTATTTTGTCCACTCTTATTATCTGGAAACTGATAAGAAATTTGTACTAGGAGAAACTGACTATAGTATAACCTACCCAACGATTATAAATAAAGGTAATTTTTACGCTACCCAGTTTCATCCCGAAAAATCTGGCGAAGTGGGCCTGCAATTACTCTCTAATTTTTGTAAATTATGTTAATTATTCCTGCCATTGATATTATAAATGGTAAATGTGTCCGCTTAACCCGCGGTGACTTTACTTTAGTGAAAAAATATAATAATGATCCGGTGAAAATTGCCAAACAATTTACCACAACTGGAGCCACACGTTTGCACCTTATTGATTTAGACGGTGCCCGCTGTGGCAAACCAATTAATTTTGCTACTATAAAAAATATTCGCAAAAATACCTCGGCTATTTTGGAAGTTGGCGGGGGCATCCGTAATTTTCAAAATGCAAAAAAATATCTTGATTTAGGCATAGACAAAATAATTCTGGGTACGAGCGCAATTGGCAATTTTCAATTATTGAAAAAAATAATTAAAAATTATGGAATACAAAGAATAATAATTAGTTTGGATATTAAAAATGAAAAAATTAATACTAATGGCTGGCAAAACAATACTAAGATAAATTATTTATCAGTGGCCAAAAAACTTAAACAGTTAGACATCAAAGAAATTATCTGTACTGACATTTCTCGCGACGGCACACTAACAAAACCAAACTTAGAACCAATTAAAAAACTCCAGACTATAGGGTTCAAAGTAATAATCTCTGGTGGTGTATCTAATATAACTACAATCAAGAACTTACAAACTAAAAAATTTTATGGCTGTATTATCGGCAAAGGTTTGTATGAAAATAAAATAGACTTAACTGATGTTATTAAATTAACTCATATTAAAAATAACTTAACTAAACGAATTATTCCCTGCCTGGATGTAAAAAATGGGCGCGTGGTAAAAGGTACTAAATTTAAAAAACTACTGGATGCCGGGGATCCGGCTGAACTTGGCAAAAAATACGCCAAAGCTGGCGCCGATGAACTGGTATTTTTAGATATTTCCGCGACATTAGAAAACAGAAAAACTCTGGCAGGTTTGGTAGCAGAAGTGGCCAAAAATATTTTTATTCCTTTTACTGTTGGAGGTGGTGTTAAATCAATTAGAGATATTAACATTTTGTTAAAAGCCGGCGCTGACAGAGTTGCCATAAACTCCGCAGGAGTTCTAAATCCTGAACTGATTAGGCAAGCAGCTAAAAAATTCGGCTCGCAGTGCATAGTTGTGGCCATTGACGCTAAAAAAATAGATAACAAATACTATGTCTATATCAACAGCGGTAAAACCAAAACCAATTTGCCGGTTCTGGGTTGGGCGAGGCGTGTGGAAAAAATGGGTGCTGGAGAGATTCTGCTTACAGCCATAGATCGCGATGGCACCAAGGCCGGTTTTGCTAACGACTTACTTAGACAAATTACCGCCACAGTAAATATCCCAGTAATTGCTTCTGGCGGCGGCGGAAAAATAATTGACTTTAAAAAAGCTTTGGAATTTGGCAGAGCCGACGCCGTTCTGGCTGCCAGTGTTTTTCATTATAATAAAATTAGTATTGATAAACTAAAAAAATATTTAATAAAAAACAAATTTAATTCAAGAACTTAATATAACATTCAGTCGTCCCTACGGGACTAATGATAAACATAATAATCTTTACAGTCCCTAAAGGGACTGCCTAACATCATTTTATCCCTAACGGGATAATACATAGCCGAAATAAATAAATTGTCCCGTAGGGACAATATGATATTAGCCAGGCAATTTATTGCCTAGGAGTAAATACACAATAACACCTAAGTCCCGTAGGGACGTCTGAAAAAAATTAAAATTATAACAATATATTTTAATATGAAATTAATTCCTGCGATTATTCAAGATGAAGGCACTAACACAGTGCTAATGTTGGGCTACATGAATAAAGAATCTCTTAAAAAAACCCAGCAAACAAAAACTGTTTGGTTCTATAGCCGCTCCAAAAAACGCCTTTGGCAAAAAGGTGAAATTAGTAAGAATTATTTATACGTAAAAATTATTAAATTTGACTGTGATAAAGACGCTATACTAATTAAAGTCAAGCCAGCCGGCCCCACTTGCCACACTGGCGATTATTCTTGTTTTAAAGAAAAGTCTAACATCAATCCCCTAGTTGAATTATTCAATACCATAGAGGAAAGAAAAAAGAATCTGCCAAAAAATTCCTATACTGCAAAATTATTCCGCGGTGGAATAAATAAAATTATTGGCAAGGTAATGGAGGAAACAACTGAGGTAATAAATGCCTCATTGCGCGAAACCAAAAAACGATTAATTGAAGAAACTGCGGACTTGCTTTATCATTTGTTTGTTTTACTATCAGCAAAAAATGTAAAATTGAACGACGCTCTGCAAGAAATAAACAAAAGAAAAAAATCCGCTAATTAGCGGATTTTTTTATAATTTTAATTGCTTCCCAATGATCGAACGCCATATCTTCTGGTTTCAATTCATTAATGCTTTTTACAACCAATTCTTTGGCGTCACTATCGGCTTTACAATTTTTCAACATTTCTTCTGATTCTAAATTAATTTTATAAACAATAGAAATTCTCCTGCCCGGACGTGGATCACGATTAATTTTATCTAAAATAATCAAATACTCTAAATCTTCCGGATTAATTTCTAATCCTGTCTCTTCTTGCAATTCACGAGCACAAGCAAATTTGGTATCAGCATCATCAAAGTCAACATGACCACCAGGAAAAGCATATTTATCCATAAACGGCTCTTTGGCTCGCCTAATCAATAATACTTTTTCGTTATTAATTACAACCAACGGATCAACTGTTAATAAAATGTTACTCATAAAAACTTTATAAACTTTATAATTTTTATTTTATAACTTGTTTAAGATACTGCCCGGTAAAACTTCTCTTAACTTTAACAATGTCTTTAGGTGTGCCTTGCGCCACCAATTCTCCACCCCGCTTGCCACCTTCTGGCCCCAGATCAATAATCCAGTCCGCGCATTTGATAACATCTAAATTATGTTCAACAATTAAAACTGTATTGCCTTTATCCACCAATTGATTTAACACATGCAATAATTTTTTAATATCTTCAAAATGCAAACCAGTGGTTGGTTCATCTAAAATATATAAAGTTTTGCCAGTGGCGCGGCGTGATAATTCTGTAGCCAATTTTACACGCTGGGCTTCACCGCCAGAGAGGGTTGTGGCTGATTGACCAAGGTGTAAATAACCCAAACCTACTTCGCGCAAAATTTGCAATTTTTCAGCAATGGCAGACACGTCGTGAAAAAATTTATAAGCTTCTTCAATGGTAAAATTTAAAACATCAGCAATATTTTTTCCCCGATAATGAATTTCCAAAGCTTCTTTGTTATAGCGTGCGCCATTGCATTCACTACACTCCACAAATACATCAGACAAAAATTGCATAGGAATGCGCACATAACCTTCACCGGCACAGGCCTCGCAACGACCTCCACCTTTTACATTAAAACTAAACTTACCGGCATCATAACCGCGCATTTTGGCTTCAGGCACTGCGGTAAATACATCACGAATGGCGCTAAATACTCCGGTATAGGTGGCGGGGTTAGAGCGCGGAGTACGGCCAATGGGCGTTTGGTCAATCACAATTACTTTATCAATATTCCCCAGACCCTTAATTTTTTTGTGCTCGGCCGGCTCGGCTTTGGCGCGATAAAAATGTTTATTTAAAGCCTTGCCCAAAATCTCCGTAATCAAGGTGGACTTGCCCGAACCTGAAACACCGGTAACACAAACCAACTCACCCAAGGGGATATCCACATCAATATTTTTTAAGTTAAAGGCCTTGGCGCCCAAAATGCTAATGGTTTTTTTATTGCCTTTGTGTAATTTTTTTGGTATAGAAATTTTTTCAGCTCCCACCAAATAACGGCCAGTTAATGATTTGACATTCTTCCTAATCTGCAAAGCCGTACCTGTGGCCAAAATTTCTCCGCCATATTCGCCGGCGCCCGGACCTACATCCACCACATAATCTGCCGCTTCAATCATAGCCTGATCATGCTCCACTACAATTACGGTATTGCCCGCGTCCCGCAAAGATTTTAAAGTATCAATCAACTTATCATTGTCGCGCGGATGCAAGCCAATAGACGGCTCATCCAAAATATAAATCACCCCGGTTAAGCCGGTAGATAATTGGGTAGACAAGCGCACCCGTTGCGCCTCACCGCCAGACAAAGTATTAACCGAGCGATCTAAGGTTAAATAATATAAACCCACTTGCAACAAATCACGTAAGCGTTTATTAATCTCTTTGGCAACCGGCGTAACTACTGCCAATTCTTGTTTGGTAAAGGCACTATTCAATTTATTTTTTTCACTAACCAAATTTTTAAAAAATTCACCGGCTTCTTCTACACTCATTTCTACTACATCAGCAATGGTAAAATCGCTAACTTTTACTGCCAAAGACTCTGCCTTCAAACGACGGCCATTGCAAACTGGACAGACTTTTTCCCGCATATAAGCTTCAATTTCTTTTCGAATATAATCTGAATCGGTTTCAGCATGGCGCATGGTTAAGTTGGGAACAATGCCTTCAAACTGTACTTTTTTCCCGCCCACATCATATATCTGCCCATCAGTGCCAAAAAACAAAATATCCATCACTGCTTGTGGCAAATTTTCCACTGGCACATCCACGGAAAAATCATGAGCTTTGGCCACTTCTTCCAACAGACTTTGATAATGATTTTGATTGCCTACAATTCTGGTCCAAGGCTGAATTGCTCCTTCGGCCAAAGTGAGCCTGGGATTGGGAATAACTAATTCCGTATCTACATCCAACGTACGCCCCAAGCCAGTACAGCGCGAACAAGCGCCATAAGGGCTATTAAAACTAAAACTGCGCGGCTCAATGGGCTCAAATTTGCGACCGCATTTTTTGCAAACCGGCAAAACTGAATAATAATATTCTTCCCCCTCATTTTCGTCAGCAATAATAATTTCGCCATTGGCCAAGTCTAAGGCTTTGTCAACCAAAGCACCAGGATCTTGTTTTTTAATATCACTAATTACGCCCACCACCAATTCAACGGTGTAATTTTTCTCAGGATCAAATTTATATTTGCTAATCTCAATCATTTTCATAACCACCCCATTCACCCGAGCCCGATCATAACCAGTTTGTTCCAAATGTCCTAATAATTCTCTGGCTTTTATTTTTTTATCAGCCACCACTGGCGACAAAATTAAAAGATTGGTGCCAATTCGACCCAATTTTCTCACTTCTTCGGTAATTTCCCCCTGAGTATAAGAAACTGCGGGCAAATTGCACTCTGGACAGTATTGATGTCCAATACGAGCAAATAATAAACGCAAATGGTCATAAACCTCGGTAACTGTGCCCACTGTAGAACGAGGATTTTGCGATACAGTTTTTTGATCAATGGCAATAGTTGGTGACAAGCCCTTAATTTCATCCACATCCGGCTTATCCTGTACTTCCATAAACTGGCGGGCATAAGCGCTTAAGCTTTCCGCATAACGGCGCTGGCCTTCCGCATAAATCGTATCAAATGCCAAAGAAGACTTTCCTGAACCGGAAAGCCCGGTAAT
>Ga0172370_10001538_pt1 | contig 34878 bp, 29 predicted proteins | sample LakKiv5m_FD_114538 | JGI IMG/M metagenome (GOLD analysis project Ga0172370, IMG submission 114538) | Freshwater microbial communities from Kabuno Bay, South-Kivu, Congo - kab_022012_11.5m | ecosystem: Environmental > Aquatic > Freshwater > Lake | place: Democratic Republic of the Congo...
AAGCGACACCAGCAGCACCCCCGCCCCAACGACCCAGCCGCGCACAACGGCTGCGCCCACATAGGCCACAAACCAGTGCCAGGCCGACAAGGGGGTCAGCAGCAAAAACACCATGTTGCCCATCACCTTGCTGGCAATCAGCGACGACGAGCTGTTGGCAAACGCGTTTTGCAGCAAGCTCATCATCGCCAGCCCGGGCACCAGAAAAGCGGTGTAGCTGACGTTGTCGTACACCTTCACGTGCGACTCCAGCGCCTGGCCAAACACCAGCAGGTACAGCATGGCGGTGAGCACCGGCCCGGTAATGGTCTGCGCGGCCACGCGCACAAAGCGCATCACCTCTTTGTAAAACAACATCTGCCAGCCGGTCATGCCACACGCTCCTCTTCGGCGGTGGCACGCTGCATCACCTGCAAAAACACATCTTCCAGGTCGGGGCGGCGAATTTCAACGTCTTGCACCGCCAGTCCCGCTTGACGCAGCCGCGCCAGGAGCTGTTCCACCGCTGCGGCGTCATGCGCGGGCAACTGCACCACGCGCCCGGTCACGCGCGCCAGCGCACGCAGCTCGGCGGGCAGTTCGCCATCGACAGAACAGCGCAGTACGCTGCCCGATGCGCTACTGAGCAGGGCACTGGTGCTGTCCAGGGCCACCACACGCCCGCTTTTGAGCATGGCAATGCGCCCACACAGCGCCTGCGCTTCTTCCAGGTAATGCGTGGTCAGCAGCACGGTGTGACCTTGCTTGTTGAGCTTGGCAATGAAGGCCCACAGCGTTTGGCGCAGTTCCACATCCACCCCCGCCGTGGGCTCGTCCAGCACGATCACCGGCGGGCGATGCACCAATGCCAGCGCCACCAACACACGCCGCTTCATGCCGCCCGACAAGGCGCGCATGTTGGCGTTGGCCTTGTCGGCCAGACCCAGCTCATGCAGCAGTTCGTCGATCCAGGCGTCGTTATGGCGCACGCCAAAATAGCCCGACTGGAACACCAGCGCCTCGCGCACGTTGAAAAACGGGTCAAACACCAGCTCTTGCGGCACCACCCCCAAGGCGCGGCGCGCTGCGGCAAAGTCGGTCTGCACGTCGTGACCCATGACGCGAGCCACACCTTGCGTGGCGCGGGTCAAACCAGCCAGAATGGAGATCAACGTGGTTTTGCCCGCGCCGTTGGGCCCCAGCAACCCGAAAAACTCACCTTGCGCAATGTCCAGACTGACCCGCACCAGCGCCAGCAAGGGCGCGCCTGCAATCGTTTGGTGGTCGCTGAAACTTTTGGTGATCGATTGGACTGAGATGGCGGGCATGGAGCCGCCATTTTAGGGGGCGCTGACTGCGCTCACTTGTGGCGCGGACACTTGCTGTACCAGGCCCAGCAAGTCGGCCAAGCCGTACAAGCGTGCCAAGTCTGCCAGCCGTGCGGGCAAGCCGTTGACCACCCAGGACTTGCCCACTGCCAACGCTTGCCGACGCAGCGCCAGCAGCACCGCCAGCGCCACAGAGTCAAACTGCTGCAAGGCACGCGCATCGACCACCACTTCAGGCGGCGTCTGAGCGCGCAGCTCACCAGATAGCTTGGCCAGGCAAGCGCTGGCAGTGGCCTGCGTCAGAACTTGCGGCAAAAGCAGCATCATCCTGGATTCTTCAGTTGGACGCCGCAGCGTTGGCCTTGTTGCGATCGGTCAGCGTGGCGATCAGACCGTCGATGCCTTTGGCGTTAATCTCTTGCGCAAACTGGCTACGGTAGGTATCGACCAACCACACGCCCAGCACATTGAGGTTGTAAATCTTCCAGCCCGCACCCACACCCGGGGTGCGTTCCAGACGGTAGTCCACTTGCACCGGGTCGCCACGGCCCTTGATCAGGGTACGCACAATCACCTCTTTGTCGTCGGCCGAAGCACGCAGCGGCTTGACCTCAAACGTGAGGTTCTTGGCCTGGCTCATGGCACCGGCGTAGGTACGCACCAGCAGGGTTTTGAACTCGGCCTCCAGACGCTTGCGTTGCTCGGGCGTGGCACTACGCCAGGCCGGGCCAACGGCGGACGCCGTCATGCGCTGAAAATTCAGGTAGGGCATGACCCTTTGGTCAAGCAGCACCATGATGCGCGCCACATCACCCGCCTGCACGGCCTTGTCGGCATCAATGGTGTCCAGCGCCTCTTGGGTCAGGCGCTTGATCAACGCGTCTGGCATCTCGTCTGCCGCCCAGGCCGCCCCGCCCCAGCCCGACAGGCTCAGCGTGAAGGCAATCACCACACCAATCATCCAAAAACGTCTTTTCATCGCTTCCCTCAAAGTTGTCTATTTTGTCGATTGGATCGGATCGTCCAGCGGCATATCTTGCGGTTCATCTGGCGGGTTTCCGTCGTACACAGCGCTGCGCCTACGCTGCAAAAAAGCATCCCGGGTAAACGTGTACGGATCCAACGCCACTTCGTCGAGCATCTTCGTAGCGTCGAGCAAGCGCGAGCGCCGGTTCAGCAGATTCAGCGTGGTGGCCGAATTGCGTGTCGGCACATCACTGGTTTGGCTTACCAGATTACCCTGTGCATCAACCGATAACGCAGCCGTGTCACGCAAGGTTGACGGCCCCAACAAGGGCAACACCACATACGGCCCCGCACCGATGCCCCAGTAACCCAGTGTCTGGCCAAAATCTTCGGTATGCCGCGCGATGCGCATTTCAGTGGCAATGTCAAGCACGCCAGCCAAGCCAAACACGGTATTGATGCCAAAGCGCAGAAAGCTCTCAGCCGTTTCCACCGGCTTGAGTTGCAGCGCGTTGTTCACCCCGGACCAGGCGTCTTGCAAATTGGCAAAAAAATGGGTCACCCCGGTGCGTACCGGTAACGGCAGCACGTCGCGGTAGGCGCTGGCAACCGGTTTGACCAGCGCGCGGTCCACAGCGTCGTTGAATTGATAGACGCCCCGGTTGAGTGGCTCCATGGGGTCTTTGGGGTTGGCGTTGGGGCCGGTAGCGCAACCCGTCAATGTCAGCATCGCGCTCAGTGCCATTCCCCCTGCACGCCACGTCAGGCGCGCTCTGGTTGAGTCATTTTTCATATCCGTCATGATTACTTTGCTGACGTTGCGGCCGGCGTGTCTGCAGCCTTGCTGTAGAGAAACCGGCTGATCAAATTTTCCAAAACCACCGCAGACTGCGTGCTGCTGATGACATCGCCAGCGGCAAGATTCTTGTCATCTGCACCCGCTTCGATACCCAGGTATTGGTCACCCAACAAGCCGCTGGTGAGGATTTTCAGCGAACTGTCTTTGGGGAAAGCATAGCGGTTTTCCAAAGCCAGCGTAACACGCGCCTGAAAAGTCTTGTCGTCGAAAGCAATGTTTTGTACCCGGCCAACAACAACGCCAGCGCTTTTGACTGCGGCCTTGGGCTTGAGCCCGCCGATGTTGTCAAACTTGGCCGAGACAGCGTAGGTCTTTTGGAAGCTCAGCGTCAGCAGATTGGCCGATTGCAGCGCCAGAAACAAAATGGCCACCGCGCCGACCAGCACAAAAAAACCCACCCAAGTATCAATTTTTGAACGTTGCATTCGGTTCTTTCGTACCGCAATTCTTAATCAGTTGAGGACAGAGCAAAGCGCACTTCGTGTCGCTTTGGTCTGTCCCGCAATTCTCAGATAGTAAACATCATAGCGGTGAGGACAAAGTCCAGCGCCAGTACGGTCAAAGAGGCCATGACCACGGTGCGCGTGGTGGCCTTGGCCACGCCTTCAGGGGTGGCCAGCGCGTTGTAGCCCTGCAACAGCGCAATAAAGGTCACCGCCACGCCAAACACCGCGCTTTTCACCACGCCATTGCCCAAATCCTTGAACACGTCCACACCACTTTGGATCTGGCTCCAGAAGGCGCCACCATCAACCCCGATCATCAGCACCCCAACGACCCAGCCGCCGATGATGCCCATGGCGCTGAAGGTGGCCGCCAGCAGCGGCATCACGATCACGCCACCCCAGAAGCGCGCGGCCAGCACGCGCTCGATCGGGTTGACCGCCATCATTTCCATTACGCTGATCTGCTCACCCGCTTTCATCAAGCCGATCTCGGCCGTCAGTGCGGTCCCGGCGCGCCCGGCAAACAGCAGCGCCGTAACCACCGGCCCGAGTTCGCGCATCAAGCTCAGTGTGACCATCAACCCCAGCGCCTCGGCCGAACCGTAGCGCTGCAAGATGTAATAGCCCTGCAAACTCAGCACAAAGCCGACAAACAGGCCAGAGATACCGATGATGGCCAGCGAATAGTTGCCCAAAAAGTGAATCTGGTCGCGCACCAGCGCGTTGCGGCGCACGGCATAGCCAACGGTTTGCAACAGGCGCGCAAACAGCCGCGCCGCATAACCCACGTCACCAAAATAGGCGCGCACCGCAAAGCCCACGTCAGCAGGTTTGTACCAGCTCATGCGGCCACCTCGGCACCAAAGTCATCGGCCACGGTGGGGCCGGGGTAGTGAAAATGAACCGGGCCTTCGGGCAACGCGTTCACATACTGGTGTACCAACGGGTCGGTGCTGTGGCGCACCTCGTCAGGCGTGCCCTGCGTGGCAATCTTGCCGTTGGCCAGAATAATCACTTGGTCGGCAATGGCAAAGGTCTGCTCGAGGTCATGCGAGACAAAAATGCTCGTCAGCCCCATGGCGTCGTTCAGGTCGCGAATCAACCGCGCAGCGGTACCCAAAGAGATTGGGTCCAGCCCGGCAAACGGCTCGTCGTACATCACCAGCTCGGGGTCGAGCGCAATCGCGCGTGCCAGCGCCACGCGCCGCGCCATGCCACCGCTGAGGTCGCTGGGCATCAGGTGGCGCGCGCCACGCAGGCCCACCGCGTTGAGCTTCATCAGTACCACATCACGGATCAGCGCCTCGGGCAGATCGGTGTGTTCACGCAAGGGAAACGCGACGTTTTCAAACACATTGAGGTCGGCAAACAGCGCGCCAAACTGGAACAGCATGCCCATGCGCCGACGCACCCGGTACAGCTCGGGCTGGGTCATGGGGGTGACGTCGGCCCCGTCAAACAGCATCTGGCCGCGCTGCGCCTTGATCTGGCCGCCAATCAGCCGCAGGAGGGTGGTCTTGCCGCCGCCCGATGCGCCCATCAGCGCCGTGACCTTGCCGCGCGCCAGTGTCAGGGAGACGTCGTCCAGAATCAACCGGTCACCGTAGCCAAAGCTCAGGTGACGCAGTTCAACCAAGGATTCAGGGTGCGCAGTTGCCATAGGTGCGCCGAATGATACGTGATGCACCGCAGCATTGCCGTGTGCAACACCCTATCGGTGACCGGCGTCACACGCAGCGCTCAACGTGGCAGGTCGCTGAAGCCCATCAAAAATTCATCGACCGCGCGCGCAGCCTGACGTCCTTCGCGGATGGCCCACACCACCAGGCTCTGGCCGCGGCGCATGTCGCCCGCGGCAAACACCTTGGGCACGTTGGTGGCGTAACCGCCGCTGAAATCGGTCGAAGCCCGGGCGTTGCCGCGCGCGTCTTTGTCCACACCGAAGGCATCGAGCACGCTGGCCACCGGGTGCACAAAGCCCATGGCCAGCAGCACCAGGTCGGCCTGGTAGGTTTTTTCGGTGCCGGGGATTTCGACCAGCTTGCCGTCTTTGAACTCGACGTGAACCGTTTTGAGCCCGGTGAGCTTGCCCTTGTCACCGATGAATTCCTTGGTGGAAATGGCAAACTCGCGCACGCAGCCTTCTTCATGGCTGGAACTGGTGCGCAGCTTCATCGGCCAGTAGGGCCACACCAAGGGCTTGTTTTCTTGCTCTGGCGGCTGCGGCATCACCTCAAACTGGGTCACACTGGCGGCACCATGGCGGTTGCTGGTGCCCACGCAGTCGCTGCCGGTGTCGCCGCCGCCGATCACGATGACGTGTTTGCCGTCGGCGCGCAGTTGACCCTTGAGTTTGTCGCCGGCGTTGATCTTGTTTTGCTGCGGCAAAAATTCCATCGCAAAGTGAATGCCCGCCAGATCGCGCCCAGGCACCGGCAGATCACGCGACTGCTCGGCGCCACCGGTGAGCAGCACGGCGTCGTAGTCTTGCTGCAAAAACACCGGCGAAATCGTCTCTTTGGCCCAGTTGGTGACCTTGCTGCCCTTGGGCAATTCACCCACCAGCGTGCTGGTCTTGATGGTGACGCCTTCGGCCTTGAGCTGCTCAGCCCGGCGGTCGATGTGGCTTTTTTCCATCTTGAAGTCAGGAATGCCGTAACGCAACAGGCCGCCGACGCGGTCGTTCTTTTCAAACAAGGTCACGTCGTGCCCGGCGCGCGCCAGTTGTTGCGATGCCGCCAGACCGGCCGGCCCGGAACCCACCACGGCCACGCGTTTGCCCGTCTTGACCCGCGCGAGCTGTGGCTTGACCCAGCCCTGTTCCCAACCGCGGTCGATGATGGCGTGCTCGATGCTTTTGATGCCCACCGGCAACTGGTTCACGTTGAGCGTACACGCGGCTTCACACGGCGCCGGACAAACGCGTCCGGTGAACTCCGGGAAGTTGTTGGTGCTGTGCAGCACGTCCAGTGCGGTCTGCCAGTCCTGGTGATAGACCAGGTCGTTGAAGTCCGGAATGATGTTGTTGACCGGGCAGCCGTTGTTGCAAAACGGCGTGCCGCAGTCCATGCAACGCGCACCCTGCGTGACGGCCTGCGCGTCGGTCAGGCCGATGACGAATTCCTTGTAGTTCTTGACGCGCTCGGACGCCGGCTTGTAGCCTTCTTCGACGCGCTGGTATTCCATGAAACCGGTAACTTTTCCCATGATGCTCTCCTGATACATTGCGGGACAGATCTTTAGCTCTGTCCTCAACTGATTAAACTTTTGCTTCTTTTTGAAGAGCAGTCCGTGCTTTATTGATCTGTGCTTGAGCCGCTTTTTTTGCATGAATTTCACCCAATGCACGACGGTATTCGTTGGGGAAGACCTTGACAAACTTCTGCCGCGCAGCATCCCAGTCGTCGAGCAGTTCACGCGCACGTTTACTGCCGGTCCAGCGGTTGTGATCGGCCAGCAAGGACTTGAGCTGCTTCTCGTCACTGAGCCCACGATGCCACAGCGACGCGTCCAGCGCTTGCGCCTGATCCGCTTCTGGCAGCACCTTGCCCAGCGACACCATGGCGGTGTTACAACGCTTGGCAAACTGGCCGTCCTCGTCATAGACGTAAGCCACGCCACCGCTCATGCCAGCGGCAAAGTTGCGCCCGGTCTTGCCCAGCACCACCACGGTGCCGCCGGTCATGTATTCGCAGCCGTGGTCTCCGGTGCCTTCCACCACGGCGCTGGCACCCGACAAACGCACGGCAAAGCGTTCGCCCGCCACGCCGCTGAAGAACGCCTCACCACTGGTGGCACCAAACATGACCGTGTTGCCTACGATGATGTTGCGCGTGGCCTCACCGCGAAAGTCGATGCTCGGGCGCACCACCACGCGACCGCCGGAGAGCCCCTTGCCTGTGTAGTCGTTGGCATCGCCAATCAGGTACAGGGTAATGCCCTTGCACAGGAACGCACCAAACGACTGGCCGCCGGTGCCTTCAAGCTGGATGCGAATGGTGTCGTCAGGCAGCCCCTCGGGGTGCTTTTGCGTCACCGCCCCCGACAGCATGGCCCCCACCGAGCGATTGACGTTGCGCACGGACTCCATGATCTTGACTTTTTCCCCCGAATCGATGGCCAACTGGCTTTTGGCAATGAGCAGGTTGTCCAGCGATTTTTCGAGCCCGTGGTCCTGGGTTTCGGTCTGGAAACGCGGCACGTCATCGGCCACGGCAGGCACGGTCAGCAATCGGCTGAAATCCAGCCCCTTGGCCTTCCAGTGCGCAATGCCGGCGCGCATGTCCAGCAAGTCCGCACGACCGATCAGATCGTCAAACTTGCGAATGCCCAGTTGCGCCATGATTTGGCGCGCTTCTTCAGCGACAAAAAAGAAGTAATTGACAACGTGCTCGGGCTTGCCGGAAAACTTGCGGCGCAGCACCGGGTCTTGCGTGGCCACGCCCACCGGGCAGGTGTTGAGGTGGCACTTGCGCATCATGATGCAGCCTTCGACCACCAGCGGCGCGGTGGCAAAGCCGAACTCATCGGCACCCAGCAGGCCGCCGACCACCACGTCGCGGCCGGTCTTCATCTGGCCGTCGGTCTGCACGCGAATACGGCTGCGCAACCGGTTCAAGACCAAGGTCTGCTGGGTCTCGGCCAGGCCAATTTCCCACGGGCTGCCGGCATGTTTGATGGAAGACCAAGGCGAAGCACCCGTGCCGCCGTCGTGGCCGGCAATCACCACATGGTCGGCCTTGCACTTGGCCACACCGGCGGCGATGGTGCCGACACCAATCTCCGACACCAGCTTGACGCTGATGCTCGACCTGGGCGCCACGTTCTTCAGGTCGTGAATGAGTTGCGCCAGGTCTTCGATGGAGTAGATGTCGTGGTGTGGCGGCGGACTGATCAGCGGTACGCCAGGAATCGAATGGCGCAGGCGACCGATGTAGTCGGACACCTTGCCGCCGGGCAACTGACCGCCCTCACCCGGCTTGGCCCCCTGCGCCATCTTGATCTGGATCTGGTCGGCGCTGCCCAGGTATTCGGCGGTGACGCCAAAGCGGCCCGAAGCCACCTGCTTGATCTTGGAGCGCATCGAGTCGCCCGCCTGCAGCGCGTAGTCCACCTCAAACAAGTCCTTGCCCAGCAGGTCGGACATGGTCTGGCCTTGCTGAATCGGAATGCCCTTGAGCTCGTTGCGGTAGCGCAGCGGGTCTTCACCGCCCTCGCCGGTGTTGCTCTTGCCGCCGATGCGGTTCATGGCCACGGCCAGCGTGGCGTGCGCTTCGGTGCTGATGGAGCCCAGCGACATGGCACCGGTGGCGAAGCGCCGGACGATGTCGGCCGCAGGTTCCACCTCTTCAATCGGTATCGCCTTGGTCGGGTCGAACTTGAACTCAAACAAGCCACGCAACGTCATGTGGCGCTTGTTCTGGTCGTTGATGATCTGCGCGTATTCCTTGTAGGTGTTCCAGTTGTTGGCGCGCGTGCTGTGTTGCAGCTTGGCGATGGCGTCGGGCGTCCACATGTGCTCTTCACCACGCGTACGCCAGGCGTATTCGCCGCCCGTGTCGAGCCGGTTGGCCAGCACCGGGTCGTCGCCAAAGGCTGCCTTGTGCATGCGGATGGCTTCTTCGGCGATCTCAAAAACGCCAATGCCCTCCACCCGGCTGGGTGTGCCGGTGAAGTACTGCGCCACCGTCTTGCTGGACAGGCCAATCGCTTCAAACAACTGTGCGCCGCAGTAACTCATGTAGGTGGACACACCCATCTTGGACATGATCTTGGACAAGCCCTTGCCCACCGCCTTGATGTAGTTGAGCATCGCCTTGTCGGCACTCAAATCGCCCGGCAATTCTTTGCAGATGCTGGCCAGGGTTTCAAGCGCCAGATAGGGGTGCACGGCTTCGGCACCGTAGCCCGCCAGCACGCCAAAATGGTGTACCTCGCGCGCCGATCCGGTTTCCACCACCACCCCGGCTGTGGTACGCAGACCTTCACGCACCAGATGCTGGTGCACAGCGGACAAGGCCAGCAGCGCCGGGATGGCAACCCGGCTGGCGCAGATGGCGCGGTCGCTGATGATGAGAATGTTGTGGCCTTCCTTGATGGCATCGACCGCCTTGGCGCACAGCGACGCCAGTTTGGCTTCCACGCCTTCACTGCCCCAGGCCAGCGGGTAGGTAATGTCCAGCGTATAGCTGCGGAATTTGCCCTGGGTGTGCGCTGCAATGTTGCGCAACTTGGCCATGTCGGCAAAGTCCAGTATGGGCTGGCTCACCTCCAGGCGCAGCGGCGGGTTGACCTGGTTGATGTCGAGCAGGTTGGGTTTGGGGCCGATAAAACTCACCAGACTCATCACGATCGCCTCACGGATCGGGTCAATCGGCGGGTTGGTCACCTGCGCAAACAACTGCTTGAAGTAGTTGTATAGCGGCTTGTTGCGGTCTGACAGCACCGCCAGCGGGCTGTCGTTGCCCATCGAGCCAATGGCCTCCTCGCCGTTGACGGCCATCGGTGCGACCAAAAATTTGAGGTCTTCTTGCGTCATGCCAAACGCCTGCTGGCGGTCGAGCAACGTCGTGTCTGATTCGGAAAGGCTGGCGGGCTCACCCTTGCCCTGAATCTCACTGAGGCGAATGCGCAGGTTCTCAATCCACTGCTTGTAGGGCTTGCTGTTGGCGAGGCTGCTTTTGAGCTCTTCGTCGTTGATCATGCGGCCCTGTTCCAGGTCAATCATGAACATCTTGCCCGGCTGCAGACGCCACTTGCGCACGATCTTGCTCTCAGGAAAAGGCAGCACACCCGATTCAGACGCCATCACCACAAAGTCGTCGTCGGTGATGCAATAACGCGACGGACGCAGGCCATTGCGGTCCAGCGTGGCACCAATCTGGCGACCGTCGGTAAACACAATGCTGGCCGGGCCGTCCCAGGGCTCAAGCATCGAGGCGTGGTATTCGTAAAACGCGCGGCGACGCTCGTCCATGCCAGGGTTTTGCTCCCACGGCTCGGGAATCATCATCATCACCGCCTGCGCCAGCGGATAACCAGCCACCGTCAATAGCTCCAGACAGTTGTCAAACGTAGCGGTGTCAGACTGGGTGGGAAAGCTGATGGGATACAGCTTTTTCAGGTCGTCACCCAGCACCGGCGAGCTCATCACGCCTTCGCGCGCCTTCATCCAGTTGTAGTTGCCCTTGACGGTGTTGATTTCACCGTTATGCGCCACATAACGGTACGGGTGCGCCAGCGGCCACTGCGGAAAGGTGTTGGTGGAAAAGCGCTGGTGCACCAAGCCCAGGGCAGAGACGCAGCGCGGGTCTTGCAAGTCAAGGTAGTACTGGCCCACCTGCCCGGCCAGCAGCAGGCCTTTGTAAATGACGGTGCGGCTGGACATGCTGGGCACGTAATATTCTTTGCTGTGCTTGAGCTTGAGCGCCACGATGTGCGCGCTGGCGGTCTTGCGGATCACGTACAGCTTGCGCTCGAGCGCGTCCTGCACGATCACGTCGTTGCCGCGGCCAATGAAGAGCTGGCGGATGATGGGCTCTTTCTTGCGCACCTCGGGCGACATCGGCATGTCCACATCAACCGGCACGTCGCGCCAACCCAGCACCACCTGCCCTTCCACCGCCACCGCGCGCTCCAGCTCTTGCTCGCAAGCGCGTCGTGAGGCGTGTTCCTTGGGCAAAAAGATCATGCCCACGCCGTATTCGCCCGGTGGCGGCAGTGTGACGCCCTGGGCGGCCATTTCCTCGCGGTACAGCGCGTCGGGCAGTTGAATCAGGATACCGGCACCGTCACCCATCAGCTTGTCGGCCCCCACGGCACCCCGGTGGTCCAGGTTTTCAAGAATCTTGAGCGCATTGCACACGATATCGTGCGACTTACCGCCCTTGATGTGCGCCACAAAGCCCACGCCACACGCATCGTGCTCGTGCTCTGGAGAATACAAACCGTTGTTCTGGAGATGCGAAATCTCTGCTGCCGTCGTCATGGGCGCTCCTGAAGTCAATCAAAAAATGCAAATGTACCGCACCGCAACACCCACGCCAAGCAAAATAATTGGGGTCAGATTCCAATTAATTTTCAAAAAGTCAATTTTTGAAATAATTGGGGACACATCAAATTAAGAAGCATTTAGCCCTTATTGATAAAGGGCTGAAGCCCTATTTAACGGGTGATTTTTGATGCAGAAACGGGCGTCCAGCGCTCTTTTTGGCGACCCGGCGTTCAGTTCTTTTTTGCAGATCCGCGACAAAATCAGGCTCGCCCAGCGCCCAGCCACTCAGCGTGGCATCGGTCAAGGCACTTTGTTGGGACGGCTCCACGCCCCGGTGCACCAATTCTGCGTACGCGGCTTCACGCGCAAACGGCGTGTTGCCCAGTTCCCAGTACAGCGGTTGCGCGGTGACCAGCGCGTCCGCCCTGACGCCTGCGTAGTGCAGGTGGCTGGACCACGGATAGTCTTGCGGGCGCTCCACCAGCCCGGCGCGTACCGGGTTGAGGTCGATGTACGCCATGCACGCCAGCAGATAGCGGTCGGTCTGGATCAGCGTGGATTTGTACCGCCCTTCCCACAGCGTGCCCGTGCGTTGCTGACGCTGATTAAACCAGCGCACATAGCTCCGCCCCACCGTCTGCATCATCTTGGGCAGACCATCCGCCGTTTGCGGCGTGACCAGCAAATGAAAGTGGTTGCTCATCAGCACGTAGGCGTGGACGGCCACGTCAAACGCGCGCGCCTGCTCACCGATCAGATCCAGCAGCGCCCGATAGTCTGCCGCGCTGGCGAAAATGGCTTGCCGGTTGTTGCCACGCTGCACCACGTGGTGTGGATACCCCGGCAAGGTCAGACGTGGCAGGCGGGCCATATCGAGAAATTAATTGGAATCTGACCCCAATTATTTGGGCGCTTTGGTCACGCGCACCTTGCCGCCGGTGGTCACCAGTATGACGGCGTCGCCCGGTGCCAACACCTCAGAGCCCTTGGCTTGCACCACAGCACGGCGTTCGCCGCCCTTGAGCTGAATCAGCAGCTCGGTGGCGTCTTCGCGCGTGGCCATGCGTTCGATGGTGTTACCTGCAACAGCGCCCGCTGCGCCCACCAACAAACCGATCACGTTGCTTTCGGCACTGGAACCACCACGCGTTGCACCCGCCACCGCGCCGGTGACGCCACCTACGGCCGCGCCAATGCCGCTTTGGCTGCCATCGACCGTGACTGCACGCACCGACAACACCACGCCGTCTTCTACCCGTGACAAGCGCTGTGCATCGCCACGTTGAATCACGTCCGGGCTGCTGGTGGAACAGGCGGTCAAGACCGCAGTCAGAGCCAGCGCCGCCATCATCGTCCATCGTTTCATATCAACCTCCAGAAATAAGCAGGCCTGGATTGTCGGGCAGGCAAGTAAACCGTGTATGAAGCAGGTCTGAGAGGCCAAATTGGGCCAGCAGTTCACGCAATCGTTCAGCGGCAGCGCGTTGCCGCTGCCCCGTGTAGCGCGCCAGAATCAGCTCGTTCTTCAGGCTGTGCTCCCAGCCAACCAGTTCGGTCACCGTCACCTGGTAGCCGCACGCCTGCAGGTACAGGCAACGCAAAACATTGGTGATCTGACTACCCAGCTCGCGTGTATGCAGCGGATGACGCCACAATTCTGATAGCGCAGTACGCCCCAGCGACAGGGCCTTGTGCTGATTCAGAACCCGTGCCACCTCAGCCTGACAACACGGCACCAGTACCATGAAGTGCGCCTTCTTTTGCAAGCCAAACGCGATGGCGTCGTCGGTGGCGGTATCGCAGGCGTGCAAGGCGGTGACGATGTCGATGCGATCAGGCAACTGGTCTGACGTGGCCGACTGCGCCACCGTGAGCGGCAAAAACGTCATCCGCTCAAAGCCCAGGCGCTGCGCCAGAGCGACAGAGCGCTGCACCAGCTCGGCGCGGGTTTCGATGCCGTAAATATGCCCGCCGCCGCGCGGCTTGAAAAACAGGTCGTACAAAATGAACCCCAAGTACGACTTGCCCGCGCCATGGTCGGCCAACGTGATGTCGGTCTGGTCTCCGAGTTCGAGCAACAATTTTTCAATGAACTGGTACAGGTGATAAACCTGCTTGAGCTTGCGGCGTGAATCCTGGTTCAGCGCACCGTCGCGCGTGAGGATGTGCAACTCTTTGAGCAGCTCCAGCGACTGACCGGGACGCAGTTCGTCGGACAGCGGACTTTTTGTTGGTAGGGCAGGTTTGCGACGCATGCGCGCATGATGCCACGACGGCGCGGGTGCTGTCTCTGGGTACATCACACAAGCACGCGCTGGCCCGTCAGGCGCTCGTGCTCGCGCAACGCATAGCGGTCGGTCATGCCGGCAATGTAGTCTGCCACCACGCGCGCCTTCACGGTCGCCACGTCGTGTCGGGTAGTCGGCCTCTGGCTGATGCGCTGTTGATACCGCTCGGGCAGTTGCTGTGGTGTGGCCAGATAGACGGCAAACAGATCACGCACCACTTGGCGCGCCTGATCGTTGCTTTGCACCACCTGCGGGTGACGGTACAAATGGCGCATCAAAAAGGTCTTCAGCGCCTTGGAACGCTCGCGCATCTGCGCACCAAACTGCACCAGCGTCGGCAAGCGCCGCACCGCGTCAACGTCAGCCGGATTAGCCTGCGCCAAAGCGCAGCCGGTAGCCGAAATCACGTCAACCACCTGAGCGCTGAGCATGCGGCGAATCGACTCGTGCAGCAGGCGCCGACGCGGCTGCTCGGCCAGCAGCTGCGGGTAGGCATCTGCGGTTTGTTGCATGTAATCATTGAACAACGCCACATCGTGCAACTGCTCCAGGGTGATCAGACCGGAGCGCACGCCGTCGTCCACATCGTGCGCGTTGTAGGCAATTTCATCGGCCAGGTTGCACAGTTGCGCTTCCAGGCTGGGCTGCAGGCCGTCCAGAAAACGCTGGCCCACGCCGCCGGGATCATCGGCCACCAGCGCCTGCGCGTTGGCCTTGGAGCAATGTTTGAGGATGCCTTCGCGCGTTTCAAACGTCAGGTTCAGGCCGTCGTAGTCAGGGTAACGCTGCTCCAGCCGGTCCACCACGCGCAGGCTTTGCAGATTGTGCTCAAAACCGCCCCAGTCGGCCATGCAGGCGTTGAGCGCGTCCTGCCCGGCGTGGCCAAAGGGCGTGTGCCCCAGATCGTGCGCCAAGGCGATCGCCTCGACCAGGTCCTCGTTGAGGGCCAGTGATCGTGCAATCGACCGCCCCAGTTGCGCCACCTCCAGCGAATGCGTCAACCGGGTGCGAAACAGGTCGCCTTCGTGATTCAAAAAGACCTGCGTTTTATAGACCAGGCGACGGAACGCCGTACTGTGCACGATGCGGTCGCGGTCGCGCTGAAACTCGGTGCGCAGCGGCCCAGCCGGTGCCTGCGCATGGCGCCGACCACGGGATTGCGCCAGATCACAGGCGAAACAGGCGTGCTGCATCATTTAACCGAGATTGTTCATTAGGCGCACCTGCGGTGCTGCTTGGGCGTCAGCGGCGCATTTGCGGTCATTTTGGCAAAACCCCAAGTCAGGAACCCTCTTTGTCGCCTGTAGCTACGGCTACAGGCTTCGCAGTCGGCTCCAAACTGCCTCGCAACTGCACTCGCTGCCATCCCAAGCCCTAATGAACAATCTCGGTTTAATGATAAAAATAGCATCTAGACCTTATGGGATAATAACTGATAGCTCTTGTTTTTATAGCGTTTTGGCGCTGCACGCGTCGATCACCTGGCGCACCACCGCCGCCGGCGCTGCGCGTACCAGCGCACGGCCGGGCTGTTCGATCACAACAAACTTGATCTCACCGGCTTCGGCCTTCTTGTCCAGCCCCATCAGCGCCAGATAACGCCCGGCGTTGTCGGCATCGCTGAGCACCGGTGCCTGCACTGGCAGCCCCGCTTTGGCGATCAGCGCCGTCAAGCGATGCACAAAAAAAGCGTCCACATAGCCCAGCCGCTGCGACAACTGCGCGGCCATCACCATGCCACAGCCCACCGCCTCGCCGTGCAGCCAGGTGCCAAAGCCCAGCCCGGCTTCGATGGCGTGGCCAAACGTGTGCCCAAAGTTCAGAATGGCGCGCAGACCCGATTCGCGCTCGTCCTGCCCCACCACCCAGGCCTTGATCTCGCAACTTCGGCGCACCACATGCGCCAGCGCGGCGGGCTCCAGCGCCATGACCGCGTCCAGGTGCGACTCGAGCCAGCCCAAAAATTCCATGTCGGCAATCGGGCCGTACTTGATGACCTCGGCCAACCCGGCTGACAACTCACGCCGTGGCAAGGTTTTGAGCGTGTCCAGGTCGCACACCACCTTACGCGGCTGGCAAAACGCGCCGATCATGTTCTTGCCCAAGGGGTGATTGATGGCGGTCTTGCCGCCCACCGAAGAATCCACCTGCGCCAGCAGCGTGGTGGGCACCTGCACAAAAGGCACGCCACGCATGTAGCTGGCTGCGGCAAAGCCGGTCATGTCGCCAACCACACCACCGCCCAGCGCGTACAGCACGGTCTTGCGGTCGCAGCCGTGCTGCAGCAGCGCGTCAAAAATCAGGTTCAGGCTTTCCCAGGTCTTGAACGCCTCACCGTCGGGCAGCACCACCGTATGCACCCGCGCATGATGCGACAGCAACGCCCTTTGCAAGCGCTCGGCGTAGAGCGGCCCCACCGTGGTGTTGGTCACAATCAACGCCGCCGCCGCTTTAGGCAATTGCGCGTAACTCAAGGGGTTGTCAAACAGCGAGCCACGAATGGCGATGCTGTAACTGCGCTCGGCCAGGTCAATAGAAACAGTTTGCAGGTCTTGCGATGTCATGCCCGCGAGTTTAGGGGGTTTGGTGGTTCCTGCAGCGGCTGCACCGGCGTCAACCCCAATTGCTGCAGGATGCTGCGCACCAGTGCCGACACCGACGGTCGGCCGGTATCAACGGTGCAGTGCGCCACCTGCTCGTACAGCGGGTGGCGCTGCGCGTACAGGTCACGCAAGCGGCCCAACGGGTCGGCCACCTGCAGCAACGGGCGGTTCTTGTCGTGGCGCAAGCGCCTGAACAGCTCGTCGGGCGAGGAGCGCAAATACACCACACGGGTGCGCTGCTGCAGGTGCTGGCGGTTTTCGGGCCGCAGCACCGCGCCTCCGCCGGTGGACAACACGCCTTGGGGTTGTTGCGTCAACTCGTCGATGACGCTGGCTTCGATGTCGCGAAAGCGTTGCTCGCCTTCGCTTTCAAAAAACTCGCGGATCGAGCAGCCCAGCCGTTCTTCGATCAACCGGTCGGAGTCAAAGAACGGCCATTGAAGACGGCGCGCCAGTTGCCGACCCACCGTGGATTTGCCTGAGCCGGGCAGGCCGATGAGGGAGAGCATGCTAAATAACGTAAGGTACTCGAACCCCTTGCATCGAGGACGGAAAATCTTTGCTGTTGCGGCTGATCAGCAAACGCTGGTGAACCTGCGCGGTGGCCCAAATAATGGCATCTGGAAGTTTGATTTTTGTCGACTTTCGCAAAGCAACGGCCTTGACAGATACCGGTGTGTCTATCGGCAAGACCGTGAACCCCAACAGGAAATGATCAACTGCCGCCTGATCAATGGAGGTCGTGCCTACCTGAATCTCCATCCATGTGATCACTGAAATTGCTTTATCCGCATACAGGGCAAGTTCTGCCCGGGACTGGGCGATACCGTTAAGGTAGTCAATCAGAATATTGGTGTCAAAAAGCGCCTTCACCATTCTTCGCGCAAGCGCTGTTGGTAAGCCAGGCCATCTTCATTTTTTTGAGCCCACAAGCCAAACGCACCATCTGTTGCCGACTCGGGTTTCAATCTTTCAAGATACTCTGAAACAGCTTGACGAATAAGCTGCGCGCGGGAAACCCTTTTGACATCTGAAAGCGTGTCCAGTGCCTGGAAATCTTGATCTGACAAACCAACCAATGTGCGCTTCATGATGCCCTTTTTGATATCACTTTACATCTGTGCAAGTACCAGAAGAACCGAATGGACTAATGACTCCCGCAGGTGTACTGTCTGACGCAAAATCAGGAATAGAACCCAAGAGAGTATAGAGAATAGAACGTCGAGACTCCGTACCAGCAACAACAGCCCTAGCAGTGATATCTACCTGCGCCCAAGGCGCAAATTGTTTACCATATTGAATTTGAAAGGTCGCACGACCCGTGACATCTGTTATCACACTACCAGGTGCGACAACAGCAATATTGCCAGGCGTCAATCTGCCATCACCATTGGTATCTTCACCAGTATTCAAAATACCATCCAAATAACCAGCAATGCCTGAGCCAAATTTGGCGTCTTCATTGGCACAAACAGTTGGTGTAGGTTTAACTGTCCACCGCAGCGCCAACGGGACTATTTCGAGTACCCCTTTGTAATATTCAACAGGTATTGCCGACAGCGAAACAAGTTGATTGCCTACGGCAACACCATTGGCATCTGTCACATAGACAGAAAACGTCTTGGTGTAGGCAGTCACATCCAAGTCACTGATCGTATTACCGAAGCCAACCGTTATGAAAAGCGCATTCCCATTGACTGTCAATGATGTCGTTGCCCTGATAGCAGTCGAAGCAACCTCAGCCTGGATTTGCACACCATCCGCCGGTGTCGAGATTGCTCCAGGAATAAACTGAACTTGCACACGACCGTTCAAATCTGTCATGGCATTACCAGCCGATAACGTGCCATTACTCAAGTCTTTTAAAACTGTGAAGTTGACCTGCCGGTTTGCCACAGCGTTACCGTTTACATCTGTAACCAAGGCTTCGATCGTGCTTTGATTAGCAGATCCGGATGTGTTGGGCAGCACACCGCCTGGATTGGCCTGAATCACGATACTTGCCGGTGTAGTAGCTACAAACTGCAGAGGCAAATTCACGGAACCAACACCTGAAATTTGAGCCGTCAAATTAGCAGGGCCAGCCGTAGATGAAGAAACAGTAACAGAGGCTTGGCCACTGCCATCTGTGAGCACAGAGGCCGCTCCCAAGGTTCCACGGGTGGTGCTGAAATCGACTGTTTTTCCAGATACACCTGTGCCCGACAATTTGTATTGAACATTGATCGTCTGCGATGTACCAATAGGGATCTGCGCGTTACTTGAAGGACTCAGAACAGAAAAGTCAATCGCATTAACGGTCACCGTGGCGGAAGCGCTTGTTCCCAAGCCGGTTGCCGTGACTGTGTCGCTGCCAGCAAAATTGGGCGTGTATAGAAATGTCGCGCTGCCTGTAGCGTCTGTTGTGAGCGTAGAGGCACTAAGCCCATTCGCCAAGCTTGATGTTACGGTGAGCGGAGCCTTATTGATGCCATTTCCGGACGAGTCAACAACCCTTACCGTGAATTGCACAGCGGATGCGCCTGCCTGCAACGAGCCAGTCCCAACAATCGACACCTTGGTACCAGATACCGGCAAAACAACATTGCCTGATGCATTATCAACAGTGGCGGTCACCGTGACGCTTCTGTTTGATTTATCACTACCAGCGATAAGTTTAGCGCTAGCGGCCCCAGTCGCATCTGTTACGTCCGATATCAGCTGTAACGTACCTGACGTGGCAGAAAACAAAACTATTTTGCCGGACAAGCCCACATTCGCACTATTTTTGACAAACGTGGTGATGACAGCCTCTGAACCTGCTGATAGCAACGAATTGGTTGACGTAATAACCTCAACTGTTGCCGGCGTCGCTGCCAGAATTTGCGCAGGCGAACTAGCCGCCGATGCTGGCGCACTTGCCGCCGCTGTTGGCGCGGCTGCCCCACTTAGCGGCGTCCCCGGATTACCCCCACCGCCGCCACAGGCCAGCAACGCCAAAGTCAAGCCAAGACCAGCCAACACCTTAAAAATGCGCATACAAACCTTCCTGTGACTCAAGCTTGATAAAACCTAGCGGGCGGCTTTGTCGGCAATCACCTTCGGGGTGATGAACACCAGCATTTCCTGCTTGTTGGCAATCCGCGACCGGGTTTTGAACAGATTGCCAACGCCTGGCAGGTCACCCAGCAGCGGCACCTTGGTTTCGCTGTCGGATTCGGTCATCTCGAAAATACCGCCAATCACCACCGTACCGCCGTTTTCCACCAGCACCTGGGTCTGGATGTGCTTGGTGTTGATGGCAAAACCCGCTGCCGTTGACTGACCCACCGTGTCCTTGTTGACATCAAGCGCCAGGATAATGTTGCCCTCAGGCGTAATTTGCGGCGTCACCTCCAACTTTAAATTGGCTTTGCGAAAAGCAATGGAGGTTGCGCCACTGCTTGAAGCCACCTGGTATGGCAATTCGGTGCCCTGTTCGATCAGAGCCTTGATCTGGTCTGCCGTCACCACACGCGGGCTGGAAACCACCTTGCCTTTGCCGTCAGCTTCCAAAGCAGAGATTTCCAGATTCAAAAACCGATTGGCGGCCGCACTGAAGATTGACAAGGCAAACGTGGCCGGGTTATAGCCGTTCTGCCCCACTGCTGGCAAATTGACAAAATTATTGGTCAAGCCCACTGTGCCACCTGCGCCACTGCTGGCCACTGCGTCGGAATAAGTATTACCGAACGCAACCCGATTGGCCCCACCCAGCGAATAGCCGCCATCCCCCCCTTGCTGGGCACGCAAATCAGCCCCCCCCAGCTTCACCCCAAGCGACTTGCCAAAGGTGTCAGACGCCTCAACAATGCGCGCCTCGATCATCACTTGGCGCACCGGAATGTCCAGTTTGGTAATCAGTTGTTGCACCTGCTCCAGCTTGGCTGCCGTGTCGGTCACAAAGAGCTGGTTAGTGCGCGCTTCAGAGATCACACTGCCGCGCGGACTCAGCAGGCGCGACGATGCACCCGGTGCACCGCCGCCACCGCTGGCTGTCAGTTGGGCTGCCACTTCAGACGCCTTGGTGTAATTCATCTGGAAAGACTGCGTGCGCAACGGCTCCAGGATTTGCAGCGCAGCGGCAGATTCCAGATCGAGCTTCTCCTTGGCGTTGATTTCGTCTTTGGGTGCAACCCACAACACATTACCCACCTTGCGCATGCCCAGACCCTTTGACTGCAAAATGATATCAAGCGCCTGATCCCACGGCACGTCCTGCAAGCGCAGCGTAATCGCACCACTGACCGAATCCGAGGTGATGACGTTGAAGTTGGTGAAGTCGGCAATCACCTGCAACAGCGATCGAACCTCAATGTTCTGGAAATTAAGCGACAACTTTTGTCCGTTGTAACCGGTTCCTTGGGTCAGCTTGGCCGAATCGATCTTGACCGGCTTGACTTCCACCACAAACTGCGAATCGCTCTGGTACGCAGAATGCACCCATTGACCTTGCGGCTCAATCACCACCCGCACCCGGTCACCCGACTGGGATGCGGTCACGGTCTTGATCGGCGTGCCAAAGTCGGTCACATCAAGCCGCCTGCGCAAGCCCTCAGGCAAGGTGGATTTCATGAACTCAACCACCAGTGTCTGCCCTTGCTGGCGAATATCAACCCCCACCTGATCATTAGGCAAACCCACCACCACACGCCCGGTGGCGTCTTCACCGCGGCGGAAGTCCAGGTCGCGCAAAGGCAAGGTGTCGCGGCTGTGATTTTCGGCAAAGGCCTGGGTACCTGCCGCAGCGGTTGCGCCTGCCACGGCATCAAGCAGCACCAGCAAGGACTTGCCTTGAATTTGCGTCTTGTAAGCTGCGTATTGCTTCAGGTTCAGCACCACACGCGTGCGCGCTCCCGCCTGCACCACGCTCACCGACTTGAGGTTTCCCTGATTGACCTCTACATTGGAACGTCCCATGGCGCTGATCACATCCGGAAAATCAAGCGCAATGCGCGCCGGTGTCTGGATTGAAAAGCTGACTGGCACGACTTTCAACGGTTGCGTGAGGTCAATTTTGACCACCTCGATGCCACCTTGCACCGACCCGGTTACCGCCTCAATGGCCACCTGGGCCTGTGCAGCAAAGCACACCATCCACAGACTGGCCGCCCACACAAACTGACTGCAGAGCTGATCCAACCGTGGCTTGTTCTGATTTTTCATTTCAACCTCTCTTGCAACTGCAGCGATGTCATTCTTTCCACCCACGCGCCCGTGGCATCCTGCACAATTTCGCGCAGGGTCAGTCCGGTTTCAGCGATTTTGGTCACGCGACCGTAGTTTTGACCCAAGTACTCGCCCGGGCGAACCTGATACAAAAATTTACCCACCGTGACCAGCGCCACAGGTTGACCTTCACGCACAAGGCTGCCCACCATGGCAATGGTATCCAGTGGAAACTCTTCCAGCGGTTCTTTTCGGCGCGTCAGTTCTGGTGCCAGCAACGCACCGTTCAGTGACGCCGCTTGGGCACTGTCCTTCTTGAGCGCTATTGCCAGCTTCGAGATGTTGAACGGATCAAACTCCTTACCCTGGCCGTAGCTTTCTGGTTTGAACTGCTTGGGCTCGGACAGTGGTTTGACCTTGGGCAAGGTCTGATTTTTTTGCTGCACCATCCACTGCTGCAGTTCATCGTCAGAGGACGAGGAGCACGCCGCAAGCGTCAGCAACATCAAACCCCATGGAACAATACGGCGAAACTGTGTCATTTTTTCGCCCCCTTGGCGGAGGCTTTGCGCTGCGCGTTGACCTCATCGCCATCCAGGTAGCGGAAGGTCTTGGCAACGGCATCCATGCTCAGGGTACCGTCTTTGGCCGGGGCTATCGTCATGTTGTTGAGCGTCACGATGCGCGACAGATTGGAAATATCGGCGGCAAAAGAACCAATGTCGTGGTACTGACCGGTCACGCGCAAGGATATCGGCAACTCTGCGTAGTAGTCGCGCACCGCCACCAACCCTGGCCGGAACAAGTCAAACTGCAAGCTGCGTCCGATACCCGCCTGGTTGATGTCGGAGAGCAGCGCGTCCATTTCTGCCTTGCTGGGCAACTGCTTTTCAAGCTGCGTCACATACTGCTGCACCTGCTCGAGCTGCTTTTTCAGGGGCCCCAGATTGACCGCCTTGGCCAGCTTGACCTTGTATTCGTCACGCAATTTGACTTCTTGCCCTTGCTCTCTGGTCAATTCATCGACCGTATCACTGAGCCAAAGAAACCATAAGGCAACAACAACCAGGACCGAAACCAGAATGAACAACCCAAACCTGGGAAAGTGCGGCCAGCTCGACGGGTCTTTGATGTCAAGATGACGAAACTGGTCTGCCACGCGCTGAGACCAGGCGTTGACATCAAAAGGCAGGGAAAATGACTTTGCCATGGAGTTCACCCTACTTTGCAGCGGGCGACGACACCGCCAACGCTGGTTTGGCCGAGCCCACAGACACCGTGTTGCCGACCTCACTGGCGCGAACCAATTTCACCCGAACCGTAAAGTTGGACACCCGGCGCTGCTCACGCGCAGACAACGACACCGACCCGGCCACAATTTCAACCAGCTCCGGCTTGGCAAACCAGGCCGAACGCCCGCCCAGGTTACGCAACAGTTCAGACACGCGCTCATTGGACTGCGCCACGCCTCTCATAGTGACATTTTGTCCCACCTGTGCCACATTGTTGACATACACGCCTTCGGGCAACTGGGTGACCAATTCCGTCAACAAATAAACCGGCATGTTGCGATCAGACTGCAGGTCTTCCACAGCCTGCTGGCGCGCCTTCAGAGCGGTAATTTCTGCCTCCAGACCGGCAATGCTCTTGATCTGCGCGTCAAACCTTTCGATTTCTGTGCTGAGTAACTGGTTCCTGCCTTGTTGTGCAACGGTCTGACCATGAATCCAAAGAAAAGCCAGCCCGGCCAGCACCCCCCCCACCAGTGCAGCAATGCCCAAGCCGACATTAAAAACATCTTTTCGCCGCTTGCGCGCAATTTCACGGTGAGGAAGCAGGTTGATCAATATCACTTCATGAACCTCCGCAGCGCCAGACCGCAAGCAGTGAGGTAAGTGGGCGATTCACGCATGATCTGCTCTGCCTGCACGTTGCGTGCAAGCTCCATACCCTCAAACGGATTGACCAGCGTGCAAGCAAACCCGGTTTGCCGCGTCACTGCGGTGGTCAGCCCGGGTAAAACCGATGACCCACCAGCCAGCATCACCGTATCAACCTTGTTATAGGTGGTACTGGTAAAGAAAAACTGCAGCGCACGCCCCACCTCCTGCACCAGACTTTCAATAAAGGGTTGCAGCACCAAGGTGGAAAAGTCTTCAGGAAGTTTGCCATCGCGTTTTTTGGCTTCTGCTTCTTCAGGCGAAAAACCGTACTGCCGCACGATCATCTGCGTGAGCTGGGCACCGCCAAAAGCCTGATCCCGGTCGTACAACAACTCATCGTCACGCAGGACCTGCATGCTGGTCGTCACGGCACCCACTTCAAACAGCGCCACGATGCTGCCAACGCCCTGGTTGGGCAAGTTGGCGATCAGCCGACTGGTTGCCAGACGTGACGCATAGGACTCCACATCAACAATCACGGGTTTCAGCCCTGCCGCTTCGGCCAAGCCCTGGATGTCCTGCACTTTCTCACGCCTGGATGCCGCAATCAGCACATCAACGTCACCCGACGCGTTGGCGGTCGGCCCCATGATGCAAAAATCAAGGCTCACTTCGTCGAGCGGAAACGGAATGTACTGGCTGGCTTCGGACTCGACTTGCTGCTCCAGCTCCTGATCTGTCAAACCACCCGGCAACACAATTTTTTTGGTGATCACCGATGAGGGCGGCAGTGCCATGGCTACGTTTCTGGTCTTGGTACCGCTTTTTTTGACAAGCCGACGCACAGCTTGTGCAACCTCATCAAATTTTTCGACGTTACCGTCGGCAATCCATCCATGTTCCAAGGGAACATTCACGCAATTTTCCAGGATATAGCGTCCAACCTTGTCCTGACCCAGTTCGACCAATTTGACACTCGAAGAGCTGAAGTCCAACCCAAACATTGGTGCCGATTGGCGACTAAACAACGAGCCCAAAGAAAGCAAGGTGGTCCCCTAAAGATGTCAAAAAAACCGGAATATCTTGAGAATTCACTTCAATGCTATCAGTAAGATAGTTGTTTAGCAAAGATTTTTCGAGTTTTTTTAGAAATGAACGTTACCAAAATGCAAATGATCCAAGGACAGCCCGGCGCATTTTGACATCAACAACATCCAACTGCCCGCACCCCGGCTCGGGCAATGAGATACTCTGCATACCAAGGGACGCTCTGCATAACTCTGGCAAGAGTGTGGTCGTGCGGATCGGGATGGGATGCAAGGCGCCGTTTTGCAGCCAATAGCCGCAGCTATTGGCAAATAATGCAACGCCGCAGACCGCCCGAGGCCGCGCTGCCACAACTTGCAGGGAGTGATGCAGAGTGTTCCAAGACAACCTGATGTCTGACCGCATTTCTCCCCAAGCTTTTTTCTTATGACCGACATCCCTTCGAAGCCCGAGCGCGTACCGATGCATTGGGCACTCAAGTGGCCGCTCGTGGCCCTGGGCCTGATGGCAAGCGCACTGACCGGCCTGGCGCTGCTCGTCGGGCTGGCCATGGCCATGGCCTACCCCAACCTGCCCGATATTTCAGAGCTATCCGATTACCGGCCCAAGCTGCCACTGCGCGTCTATTCTACTGAAGGGGTACTGATTGGAGAGTTTGGAGAAGAACGGCGGCATCTGACGCCCATTGCAGAGATTCCGGTGGTTATGAAACAGGCCGTTCTGGCGATCGAAGACGCACGGTTTTATCAGCATGGCGGCGTGGACTACATTGGCATGGCGCGCGCAGCGCTGGCCAATCTGGGGCGCATCAAGAGCCAGGGTGCCTCTACCATCACCATGCAAGTAGCACGCAACGTCTATCTTTCCACTGAAAAAACCTACACCCGCAAGATATACGAAATATTACTCACCTTCAAACTTGAACACCTGCTCAGCAAAGATCAGATTCTGGAAATCTACATGAACCAGATCTTTCTGGGCAATCGGGCCTACGGATTTGCGGCAGCGTCTGAGACCTACTTTGGCAAACCCCTGCAACACATTTCAATTGCAGAAGCCGCCATGCTGGCGGGCCTGCCCAAAGCGCCGTCTGCCTACAACCCCATCAACAACCCAAAGCGCGCCCGCTCACGCCAGCTCTACATCATCGATCGCATGCTGGAAAACGGCTTCATTACCGCGCCCGAAGCCGACGCCGCCAAACAAGAACCGCTCAAGGTCCGCACCGGTGGTGACAAAAACACGATCCATGCCGAATTTCTGGCCGAGACCGTGCGCCAGCTGGTGTACGCCCAATACGGCGACAGCACTTACACGCGTGGCCTGAACGTGTACACCACGCTGAAGGCGGCAGACCAGATCACCGCCTACGAAGCTTTGCGCAACGGCATCATGACTTACGAGCGCCGTCAGGTGTACCGGGGGCCGGAAAAGTTTTTGAGCTTGCCCACCGACCCGGCTGCGGCCGATGACGTCATCGACGAAGCACTACAGGAACATCCCGACAATGGCAATGTCCTGTCTGCGGTCGTGCTCGAAGCCAACCCCAAGCGCATCCGCGCCGTGCGCCAGAACGGCGATACCGTCGAGATTACCGGCACCGGGCTGCAGCCAGCTACATCCGGCCTGTCCGACAAGGCACCGGCCAACATCAAAATTCGCCCGGGTGCCTTGATTCGCGTCGTGCAAACGCCCAAGTCCACGTGGGAAATCACCCAGCTACCAGAAGTCGAAGGGGCTTTTGTGGCCATCGACCCGCAAACGGGTGCCATTCGCGCCTTGGTCGGCGGCTTTGATTTTGAGAAAAACAAATTCAACCACGTCACACAGGCCTGGCGTCAGCCGGGCTCGAGTTTCAAACCTTTCATTTACTCTGCGGCGCTGGAACACGGCATCACGCCAGCGACCATCGTCAACGATGCCCCGCTGTTTTTTGACGCCGGCGTCACCGGTGGCCAGCCGTGGGAGCCCAAAAATTACGACGGCAAGTTTGAAGGCCCGATGCCAGTACGCCGAGCACTGGCCAAGTCCAAGAACATGGTGTCGATCCGCATTTTGCAAGTCGTGGGTGCCCAGAACGCGCAAGACTGGATCGCCCGCTTTGGTTTTGACGCCGACAAGCACCCCCCTTACCTGACGATGGCGCTGGGTGCCGGTTCGGTGACGCCCATGCAGATGGCAGCCGCTTACTCGGTGTTTGCCAACGGTGGTTACCGTGTCAACCCGTGGATCATCAGCAAGATCACCGACCAGCGTGGCAAAGTTCTGACACAAGTGCAGCCCGCGTTGCCCGACGAATCAATGCGAGCCATTGAGCCGCGCAACGCCTTCATCATGGACAGCCTGTTGCAGGAAGTTGCCCGCACCGGAACCGCTGCGTCAGCGCAGGCGACCCTGAAGCGCCCCGACCTTTACGGCAAGACCGGCACCACCAACGACTCGATGGACGCCTGGTTTGCCGGTTTTCAGCCTACGCTGGCGGCCGTCACCTGGATTGGCTACGACACGCCGCGCAAGCTGGGCAGCCGCGAAACCGGCGGGGGTTTGAGCCTGCCGGTCTGGATCCAGTTCATGGCCAAGGCACTGCAAAATGTCCCGGTCATGGAGATGACGGTACCAGAAGGCGTGGTCAACAACGGCGGCGAGTGGTTCTTTGAGGAATACAGCGGCGGTGCGGGCATCACCACACTGGGCGTTGAAGGCACCAAATCCAGCACGCCCCAGGTCATCCCGATGCCCTACGACGAAGAAAAAAAGAGAATTTTTGACCTGTTCAAAAACTAGGCCGCAGCAAACGTCAGCGCTCGCCCAGACTGCGCGCTGGCATAGCGCGACAATGATGCAAAAAACTCGCCCTGACCCTTGCTGTCATTCCACTGCGCACCATCAAATTTATAGTGGAAACCACCGCTTTTGGCGGCCATCCAAACCTCATGCAAGGGTTTTTGCAGGTTGATCACGATCTGGCTGCGGTTGGCAAACACCAGCGTGACCATGCCGCCGCTGCGCTGGTTGTCAATATCGGCGTCGGTGGTTTCGTTGATGCGGTCACAAGCCACCTCAACCGCTTTGAGCAAACGCTCGGCTTGGTTCATGAATTCAGTGTCTGTCATTACAATTTCCGCATGTTGTGGATGAAAGAAATTCTAGTTCGCGCGCTTGCCCTTGGCGTCTGCGCAGCCACTCTGGGGGGATGCGGGCAGGCGGGGGCGCTGTATTTGCCCACCAGCCCGGCGGCGGCCAACCGCGCAACCCTGCCTGAATCGCTGCTACCAGACGCACTCAGCCCCGGCCCGGTGGACAAGACATCGGCACCGATCAACCGTTGAGCGGTACATCAAGCGCTTTCCCGGCCCCTTATCCAGCATCAAACTCTGCTGACGGCAGGGGGCGGAAATGACGGCACTGCTTTGTCAATGGTGCCCGCAACTGCCACCCGCTTTTTGGGGCATCGGCGCGTCGCGGTCAACACCCGCTTCTTTCAGCCGGCGTTCGTAGTCGGCCCACAACTTGTCTTGCTGCGAGCCCAAAAAATACAGATAGTCCCAGGAAAAGATGCCGCTGTCGTGGCCGTCTGAAAACGCGGGCTGCACGGCGTAATTGCCCACCGGCTCCAGCGCGCTGAGTGTGACCTCGCGCTTGCCCGTTTGCAGTACTTCTTGCCCCGGGCCGTGGCCAGCGACTTCGGCCGACGGGCTATACACCCGCATCAGCTCAAACGGGATGCGAAAACTTTGGCCGTCACTAAAGCTGACTTCCAGCACACGCGACTGCGCGTGAACCGTGATGTCTTGCGGCACCGGCGCGCCTTGTTGCAAACCAGCCATGATCATCCTTCCACTATGTTGAACAATTAGCCAAAGAGCACTACACCAATGCTCAAGTCACCTTGAACTTTTTGCGCAACCACTCAAGCAGTTCCATTTGATCTGACACTGAAGCACGACGCACTTGGGTCAAAAGCTTCAGCAGATCAGGACGCTGCAAGGTGACATTGGCGGCACCCTCGTTGCAGACCGAACAAATCGCACGCAAATTGCCCGCGTCATCGGTGCCGCCCATGCTTTTGTCCACAATATGTCCCAAGTGCAAACGCGTCTTGCGTGTGGCGTCATAAGGATGCGGCTCACCGGCAACAGCACCGCACATTTGGCATGTAAAACCGTTACGGTCAAGCACATAAGCCCGCACTTCCTTTGAAACGTCACGGGCAAATGCGGGTTGTGGCTTGGCGGTTTCAAGCAGATATTCCCCTGGCTTCAGATTTGCCCGATCGTTGTGCGTCAAGATCAGGTAGCCTTCTTCGGTACGCAATTCACGCACGCGACGCGCCCATTCACTGATGTTGCCAGCGACCGCACGCAGTTCGTGCGAATCCATGACTCGCCCCAGATTGGCCAAAAAATGCAATCTAAGTTTGGCTCGGGCACCCTGGTGACGAGGGGCGTAAACCGGTGAATGCATGGTTAAGCCGCCCGCCGCAACGGGACATCCCCTTTAGCCATGCGAATCGCATGCGCAATTTGGGAACCGACCGCGTACGCCACCGGCGCAGGAAACGCATTGCCGACCTGACGGTAGGCAGCGGTCTTGCGCCCCGCAATTTGCCATTGATCCGGGAAACCTTGAATACGTGCTGCCATCCGCACCGTCAACCTGGGTACCCCGTCAAAATCCGCCGCTGGAGGAGCGTCCGCCAGGCCCGCGCCATCGACCCCCAAAGCCGCCCATGCTGCTCTTGCGCGAGAGGGACCCAAGTCTGGACCGCCATGCTTTTTACTACCGCCAACCAGCGTCGGGCCAATATTGTTGGCACGCAGGCGCCATGCGGATGCGCCAGCCCAACCGGCTCCAGACATCAAATCAAACAAAACGTCACCGACGGTCGGTGGGAGCGTCTGTTGGGGTGCCGGCCAACAAAAAAATTCTGCCACTTCAGGACGCAGCGCGACCAAATTGACCCGGGGGCGAAGCTGGGGCACACCAAAATCAGCCGCATTCAACAAATTCCAACTCGACCAATAGCCCAGGTTTTTCAGGCGCGCTTGCAGTTGAGCCCGGTACGCAGAAAAGACCGGGTCGAGCAGACCGCGCACGTTCTCAAGCATCACTGCCATCGGTCGGACTTCTTCAACCACTCGCAATGCCTCAGGGAAAAGGTCACGCTCGTCATCCGCCCCCAATTGCTGCCCTGCCTTGGAAAAAGGTGGGCACGGCACGCCTCCAGCGACCAAATCAACCCCACGGTAAGGTACGGCGTCAAAGACCCGAAGGTCACCTTCAATCACATTCCAATCTGGACGATTCAAACGCAAGGTGGCACAAGCCCATGGGTCCAATTCAACCAAAGCTTCATGGGAAAAACCTGCACGCTCGAGCCCCAAAGCTTGCCCACCCGCCCCAGCGCATAGCTCGATAGCCGTCAAGGTCACAGACATCTCCAAATAACTGTACTTAAAAACAGTGTAGCTGAAAATTTACCATGACAGTCTGCTCTTATACGAACCGGCACAGCGTTACACCAGCACGCGCTCGATGCCGCCGGCGTTGGCGCGTGCCACATAGTTGGGCATCCAGTCCTGACCCAGAATCTGGCGGGCCATTTCGACCACGATGTAGTCGGCCTCAAGCAGCCCGGTTTGCAGATCGTCCTCGTAGCGCTTGAGGCCTTGCAGGCAGCTTGGGCAGCTGGTCAGAATCTTGACGTTGTCTTTGGCGCCGACCGCGCCACTGGCGCGCAAAACGGCTTCGCCCTTGCGGATCGATTCTTCCTTGCTGAAACGCACCTGGGTGGAGATGTCGGGCCGGGTCACCCCCAGCGTGCCGCTTTCGCCGCAGCAGCGCTCGCTCTTCAAGACCTTGTCACCCACCAGCGCGCGCACGGTCTGCATCGAGTCGCCCAGTTTCATCGGGTTGTGGCACGGCTCGTGGTACAGGTAGCCGCCTTGCCCCGCAGGCAAGGTGATACCTTTTTCAAGCAAGAACTCGTGGATGTCAATGATGCGGCACCCCGGAAAAATCTTGCCAAACTCGTACGTTTGCAACTGGTCGTAGCAAGTGCCGCAGCTCACCACCACGGTCTTGATGTCCAGATAGTTCAGCGTATTGGCCACGCGGTGGAACAACACCCGGTTATCGGTGATGATTTTTTCGGCCTTGTCATAGTCGCCGCTGCCGCGCTGCGGGTAACCACAACACAAATAACCCGGCGGCAGCACCGTTTGCACCCCGGCGTGCCACAGCATCGCCTGCGTGGCCAAGCCGACTTGGCTGAACAACCGCTCCGAGCCACAGCCCGGAAAGTAAAACACCGCCTCGGTCTCTGCCGTGGTGGTCTGCGGGTTGCGGATGATCGGCACGTAATCTTTGTCTTCAATGTCCAACAGCGCACGCGCCGTTTTCTTGGGCAGCCCACCAGGCATTTTTTTGTTGATGAAGTGGATCACCTGCTCTTTGACCGGTGCCTTGCCCAGCGTCGCGCGTGGCGCACTGGTCTGCTTGCGCGCCACCAATTTCAGCACATCATGGGCCAGACGTTGCGCCTTGAAGCCGACGCCTACCATTCCGGCACGCACGCTCTTGATGGTTTGCGGGTTGGTGGCGTTCAAAAAAAACATGGCCGCCGCGCTGCCGGGATTGAACGACTTCTTGCCCATTTTGCGCAAAAGGTTACGCATGTTCATGGACACGTCGCCAAAGTCGATGTTGACCGGGCAAGGTTGCAGACACTTGTGACACACGGTGCAGTGGTCGGCCACGTCTTCAAACTCTTGCCAGTGCTTGATGCTGACACCGCGACGCGTTTGCTCTTCGTACAAAAACGCCTCCACCAGCAAACTGGTGGCCAGAATCTTGTTGCGCGGGCTGTACAACAAATTGGCGCGCGGCACGTGCGTGGCACACACCGGCTTGCACTTGCCACAGCGCAAGCAGTCCTTGACGCTGTCGGCAATGGCGCCAATGTCGCTTTGCTGCATGATCAGCGACTCGTGCCCCATCAGGCCAAAGCTGGGGGTGTAGGCATTGGTCAGGTCGGCATACAAGAAATTTGGCTCTAGCACCTGTCCAATATGCGAAGACAGCTCTTTATTTCGCAGCAACTTGCCTTTGTTGAAGCGCCCTTCGGGGTCAACCTGGGCTTTGTAATCAATAAACGGTTGCAGCTCGGCATCGGTCAAAAACTCCAGCTTGGTGATGCCAATGCCGTGCTCACCGCTGATCACGCCGTCCAGGCTGCGCGCCAGCGCCATGATGCGCGCCACCGCCTGGTGCGCCGCCTGCAGCATGGCGTAATCGTCGCTGTTGACGGGAATGTTGGTGTGCACGTTGCCGTCGCCCGCGTGCATATGCAGCGCCACCCAGACGCGCCCTTTGAGCACGCGCTGATGGATGGCGGTGCATTCCTTCAGGATCGGCTCAAACGCCACGCCGCTGAAGATCTGCTCCAAGGGTTGACGAATCTGCGTTTTCCAGCTCGCGCGCAGGCTGTGGTCCTGCAATTGCGGGAATAGCGTGGCTACGTCTGCCAGCCAGAGCGCCCACAGCGCGCGCACATCGGCCAGCAGCGCCTGCGCCTGCGCCACCCGGTCTTCGAGCAGCTCGGTGGCAGAAATCTCACCCGCGTCGTCTTGCCGCCCCAGAGGCAGGTTGCCCCGCTGGAAAAAGTCCGACAGCGCATCCACCAGCGCCAGCTTGTTTTGCAGGCTCAGCTCGATGTTGATGCGCTCGATGCCGTCGGTGTATTCGGCCATGCGCGGCAGCGGAATCACCACATCTTCATTGATCTTGAACGCGTTGGTGTGGCGGCTGATGGCCGCGGTGCGCTTGCGATCCAGCCAGAACTTTTTGCGCGCCTCCGGGCTGATGGCCACAAAACCCTCGCCGTGACGCGTATTGGCCATGCGCACCACCTCGCTGGTGACACGCGCCACCGCGTCGGCATCGTTGCCGGCAATGTCGCCAAACAGCACCATCTTGGGCACGCTGCCGTCGGCGACGCCCTTCTTGCTCTTGGTGGTGTAACCCACCGCCTTCAGATACCGGTCGTCCAGATGCTCCAACCCGGCCAGCACCACGCCGCTGCGTTTGCTCTCGGCAAACATGAAGTCCTTGATCTCGACGATGCTGGGCACGGCGTCGCGCGCGTTGCCAAAAAACTCCAGGCACACGGTGCGCGTGTGCGCAGGCATCTTGTGCACCACCCAGCGTGCGCTGGTGATCAGGCCGTCACAGCCTTCCTTTTGAATGCCGGGCAAACCGCTCAGAAACTTGTCGGTGACATCCTTGCCCAAGCCCTCCTTGCGGAAAGTCTTGCCGGGGATGTCCAGCCGCTCAGTGCGGATGGGAGTTTTGCCATCGGCTTCAAAATAGTTCAGCTCAAAACTGGCCACTTCCACGTCGTGAATCTTGCCCAGGTTGTGGTTGATGCGAACCACCTCAAGCCACTGTGCCTGCGGGGTCACCATGCGCCAACTGGCCAGGTTGTCCAGCGCCGTGCCCCAGAGCACCGCCTTCTTGCCGCCGGCGTTCATGGCGATGTTGCCGCCCACCACCGACGCCTCGGCGCTGGTCGGATCCACCGCAAACACGTAGCCGGCGCGCTCAGCCGCGTGCGCCACCCGGTTGGTCACCACGCCAGCCTCGGTCCAAACCGTCGCGACTTCATGGTCCAGACCGGGCAGCTGGCGCATCTGGACTTCGGTCATGGCCTCGAGCTTTTCGGTGTTGATCACCGCGCTGTTCCAGGTCAGCGGGATCGCCCCACCGGTGTAGCCCGTGCCACCGCCACGCGGAATGATGGTCAACCCAAGCTCAATGCAACCCTGCACCAGATGCGCCATTTCTGCTTCGGTGTCTGGCGTGAGCACCACAAAGGGGTATTCGACGCGCCAATCGGTCGCGTCGGTCACATGGCTGACGCGGCTCAGGCCGTCAAACTTGATGTTGTCTTTTGCCGTCAGCTTGGAGAGTAACTTGAGCGTCTTGCGTCGCAGTACAGCCGTTTCGACAAAGGCCGCGTCAAACGCCTCCACTGCCTGGTTGGCCGCGTCCAGCAGTTGCGCCACCAGCGCGTCGCGGGCCGGGTCGTCGGCCGGTTTGCGTCGCCGTTCGATCTCTGCCAAACGGTGCTGTAGCGCTTGTACCAAAAGGACTCTGCGCTTCGGATTGTCTAGCAAATCATCCTGCAAATAGGGGTTGCGCTGCACCACCCAGATGTCGCCCAGCACCTCGTAGAGCATGCGCGCCGAACGCCCGGTGTGGCGCTCGGCACGCAACTGGTTGAGCCAGTCCCACGCACGGACGCCCAACAACCGGATCACGATCTCACGATCGGAAAACGAGGTGTAGTTGTACGGAATTTCGCGGATACGGTCGGGCACAGCCGCCGCGGCAGCAGACAACAAATGGTGGAACTGAGTGGGAGCGTTCATGTGGGTCAAAAGGCCACCCAAACGGCGTTTTGACGCCCTGTCAACGTCCCGGTTTGGCTGGGCAAGCGATGTTACCGCAGCGCAGCATGCCCCTACTGCCTGCGCGGCGTCCGATTGACGGCTGGCTTTATCAGTCCGGCATCACATTCAGAACCACTGTTCCTGCGTCATATTTGGCAAGATACTCGGCCAACTTTTCAAAGGTAGCGGTCACCGGAACACCCGCAGGCTGATCCGACGTGGAAACTTCTTTGGTAAACATGGCGCCCAGCATGAGCTTGAACGGATTTACGTTCACCGGTTGCGCGGTAAAAAATGCCTTTTCATTGGCCTTGATGACCTTGATATCGCTGGTCTGATAAATCGCCGCATGCGTGACGTCCAACACAAATTCTGTGCAATTCTGCCGCCCCAACGTGAACGGGTTTGCAATCACCGAGTAATGCGGATCGTGTAAAGCCTTGTAAGTGGGAGAGGCAATGGTCTCCAGCAGCCGTGCCTGCAATTCGGGCGAAGGAACAATAACTCCAGCTTCCAGTTGGGCTACGCCGGCAAAGAAATCAACAGGAAAATCCTGCACCAAGTCACTGACGTCGGGATGGTCGTCCTTCTGGTACAGGTTGTACATGGCATACCCCGGCAGCTTGCGACCATCATGGGTGGTGATTTCAGAGTACACCGCAAATGCCACATGCGTGAAATGCATCCCTTCAGGCAACTCGGACAAAGGGCGCCCCATGCGGGCCACAATGGCCACGCGCGCTCCTTTGGCAGCCAAGGTTTTTTCCACCTTCTTGGCGAAAGAAATGACCTGTTCCGGCTTGAAATGGAGTTCTTCACCTGCTTGACTGCTACCCGTGCTGAAACC
>Ga0172370_10001539_pt1 | contig 34876 bp, 36 predicted proteins | sample LakKiv5m_FD_114538 | JGI IMG/M metagenome (GOLD analysis project Ga0172370, IMG submission 114538) | Freshwater microbial communities from Kabuno Bay, South-Kivu, Congo - kab_022012_11.5m | ecosystem: Environmental > Aquatic > Freshwater > Lake | place: Democratic Republic of the Congo...
ACCGGCGGCGGGGCGGGGACAGGAATCGCGGCGCTCATCAACGGCACGGTGGATATCGCCAATGCGTCACGTCAGATCTCAAGCGATGAAATAAAACAGGCTCAAGCCAAAGGTATAAATCCGAAGGAATTTGTCGTGGCGCGCGATGCGATCGCGGTGATCGTCAATCCCGAGAATCCGATCAGCCAGCTTACCCTGCAACAAGTCTCGGATATTTACAGCGGCAAGTTTAATAATTGGAAGGAACTCGGTGGCGATAACCGTCCCATCGTGCGGCTTTCGCGCGAGACCAACTCCGGTACGCATGTTTATTTTCTTCAAAACGTTATTCGCCTTGGCGATGCGAATAACAAAACCCTGTTTACCATGAATACCTTGCTCCTGCCATCGTCGGAGGGGATCGTCGCCGAACTGCGCGATAACCCGAACGCAATTGGATATGACGGACTTGGTTATGTTCCAAAAGACTTGAAGGTCATCGCGCTTGCAAAAGAAGCGGGCGCGCCTTACGTGCTCCCATCCGTTGCGACGGTTAATGATAAAACGTATCCGGTTGCGCGCGATCTTTACATGTATACCGCGGGCGATCCGATCGGCGCAGTGAAAGATTATCTTGATTGGATTCAGACTTCCGCCGAAGCGCAGGCTATTGTTGGCAAGTTGGGCTTTGTGCCCATAAAGTAAATGTCATTGCGAGCGAAGGTCGAGTAAGCGGTGTTCTTCCGCTATATCGAGACCGAGCGAAGCAATCCCCAAGAATGATGAGATTGCTTCACCACCTTCGGGGTTCGCAATGACGTATGGAGCAAAATGGAAAAGACTCTCAACTGGCGCGAATTTATCATTACTCGATTGATCAAGGCCTCCGGCTATTCCGCCGTCGTTTTTGTTGCGCTCATATTTTTCTTTTTGCTGCGTGAAGGACTGCCTGCCCTCGCCGAAGTTCCGCTCTCGGCATTATTCAGCATTCGCTGGTATCCGATCGAGGGTAACAACTTTGGCATCCTGCCATTGCTGACCGGTTCCTTGATCGTTACCATCGGCGCGGCGCTCATCGCCATTCCATTCGGCATCGGCACAGCCGTTTACATTTCCGAGATTGCGCCGCGTTGGATGCGCGAGATTCTCAAGCCATTGGTTGAATTGCTTGGCGGACTTCCTTCGGTCGTGCTTGGATTTCTTGGGATTCTCGTGCTGGCTCCATTTCTCCGCCGCTTTCTGGACCTGCCCACGGGTCTGACCGCCCTGACCGGATCCATCCTCCTCGGCGGCATCGCTGTCCCGACGATTGTCTCGGTGGCCGAAGATGCACTGGACGCTGTTCCGCGTGCTTATCGTGAAGGTGCCTGGGCATTGGGCGCTACGCGCTGGCAAACCATTTGGCGTGTGACGTTGCCCGCCGCGCGTTCCGGCGTGCTGACGGGTGTGATGCTCGGCATCGGTCGTGCCATCGGTGAGACGATGACCGTCATGATGGTCACAGGCAATGCTCCGGTGCTGGCGCTTTCACTCGGAAGTTTATTTTCTCCCGTCCGCACGATGACGGCCACCATCGCCGCCGAAATGGGTGAAGTCTCGAATGGAAGCACGCATTATCATGTTCTGTTTTTCATCGGCCTGGTGTTGTTCCTGATCTCACTGGCTGTTAACGTCACCGCTTCATCCGTGCTCTTCCGCGCTCAAAAGCGCGCAGAACGGATTTTGTCATAATGAAAAGAATCTTTTCTCTCGATCGTCATCTCACCGAGCGCATCGGGTTTAGCCTGATAACGCTCATGGCTTTCTTAACGGTCGTTCCGATTGTTGCGACGGTCATTTATATTCTCTCAAAGGGTGGTTCGGCCATCTCGTGGAATTTTCTGACGGGTTTTCCAAGTGACGGTATGCGTGCCGGTGGAATTTTGCCTGCCATCGTCGGGACTTTTTATCTCACACTTGGCACTGCCATTTTTTCAGTGCCGCTTGGAATCGCTGCGGCTATTTATCTTTCCGAATACGCTTCAGATAATCGCTGGACGCGCCTCATCAGGATTGCCATCATCAACCTGGCTGGTATTCCTTCCGTCGTTTACGGTTTGTTCGGTTTGGGATTGTTTGTTTTGTTTTTGAAGATCGGCACGTCCATCCTGGCCGCATCGTTGACTCTTTCAATCATGACTCTGCCCGTCATCATCAGCACCGCCGAAGAATCTCTGCGCTCGGTACCGCAGGCATTTCGTACCGTCAGCATTTCGCTGGGTGCGACGCGCTGGCAGACCATCCGCCGCATTGTGTTGAAGGAAGCATTACCGGGAATATTGACGGGTGTGATTCTTGGCCTCGAACGCGCCGCGGGCGAGACCGCACCGATCCTGTTCACGGGTGCGGCGTTCTTCCTGCCGCGTCTGCCCGGTTCGCCCTTCGATGCAACCATGGCTTTGCCATATCATCTTTTTGTGATTTCAACTCAAGTCCCTGACATGCCAATTCAAATTCAATATGGCACGGCGCTGGTGTTGCTTGCTTTTGTGTTGACCATGAACCTGATCGCAACCTTCATTCGTTCGCGGGCGAGAGCGAGACGACAATGGTAGACAAGATCATTATCGAAAATCTCTCGCTTCAATATTCCGACGGGACCGAGTCGCTGCGAGGCATCAGCATGGGTATCCGCGAAAAAGCGGTGACCGTTTTATTCGGTCCGGCAGGAGGCGGGAAGTCCACGTTGCTGCGTTGTCTTAATCGCCTCAACGATCTGACCGAGGTCAAAGCCAGCCAGGGACGCATCCTGATCGATGGCGAAAATGTCCTCGACCCAAAAACGGATGTGATCGCATTGCGCAGAAAAGTCGGCATAGTGTTCGCGCGCCCGGTGGTCTTGCCGATGAGCATCCGCCAGAACCTGACGTATGGACTTGAATTGGCGGGCGAGAAGCGCAAATCAAAACTGGATGATGCGGTCGAACGCAGCCTGAAGCTGGCCGCCATTTGGGATGAAGTCAACGAGCGTCTCGATGAACCGGCCATCGCACTCTCCGGCGGACAGCAGCAACGCATCTGCCTGGCGCGCGTGCTTGCGCTTCAGCCTGAGATTATCCTGCTGGATGAACCGACCTCCGGCCTGGACCCGATCTCAACGGGCAAGGTCGAAGCCGCCTTGCTGGAACTCAAAAAGGAATACACCATTGTCCTTGTGCCACATTCCATCCAGCAAGCCGGGCGCACCGCGGATTTCGCGGCGTTCTTCCTACAGGGCGAGTTGGTGGAATATGATGAAGGCAAAGCCATGTTTACCACGCCGAAGGAAAAACGTACTGAAGATTACATCACCGGAAGATTTGGTTAAGTATGTCATGCGAGCAGAGCGAGCGTGGCAATCTCTTTTATTGGGAGATTGCCGCGTCGGGTTTCGACACCTGCACTTGCGTGTCGGTGCAAGTGTACGGCGGAGGAATACCGCCTACTCAACCTTCCTCGCAATGACATTTGCCTGTTTTGAAATAATCCACATGATGTTCGTCATTTGACTGGCTGAGTTGAAAAATGGTATTCTTGACCCCAAAGGAACCATTCCATGACCAGTCCGTACGATATTTTGTTCGAGCCGATCCGCATCGGTCCCGTCACTGCTCCCAATCGTTTTTATCAAGTGCCGCACTGCAACGGCTTCGGCTATCGAATGCCGCAGGGACACGCCGCCATGCGCGCCATGAAAGCCGAGGGCGGATGGGGCGTGGTCTGCACCGAGGAAGTTGAGATCCATCACACCAGCGACCTCGCTCCATACTTCGAAGGCCGCCTGTGGGACGATGCTGATATCCCCGGCCTGGCCTTGATGGCGGACGCGGTTCACAAGTACGGTGCATTGGCGGGGATTGAGTTAAACCACAACGGACTCGACTCTTCGAATCTTTATACGCGTGCCACTCCCATCGGACCGCGCGCCATGAGCACCATCGGCGGTTCGGGTTATGACCCGGTGCAGGCGCGTCGCATGGACAAGGATGACATCCGCGACTTCCGGCGCTGGCATCGCGACGCGGCTTTGCGCGCCAAGCGCGCCGGCTTTGATTTGGTCTATTGTTACGCAGGTCATGGATTGACGGCCGCCATGCAATTCATGATGCGTCGCTACAATGACCGCACGGATGAATACGGCGGTTCGCTTGAAAATCGTGTGCGCTTATTCCGCGAATTGATCGAAGATACAAAAGAGGCGGTCGGTGATAAATGCGGCGTGGTCGCGCGTTTCGCTGTGGATGAACTGCTCGGCGAAGACGGCATCACTTCTCAAGGCGAGGGCCACGATATTGTGGCGATGCTGGCCGAGTTGCCTGATCTGTGGGATGTGAACATCAGCGGTTGGCCGAATGATTCGGCCACATCTCGTTTCGATAAAGAGGGCCATCAGGAAAAATATATTTCCTTCGTCAAACAGCTCACAACAAAACCGGTTGTTGGCGTGGGACGTTATACCTCGCCTGACTCGATGGTCTCGGCTATCAAGCGCGGCGTGCTGGATATGATCGGAGCGGCGCGGCCTTCGATTGCCGATCCGTTCCTGCCGGAGAAAGTCAAACAGGGCCGCATCGAAGACATCCGCGAATGTATCGGTTGCAACATCTGCGTCACGGGCGATCTGCGCTATGTCCCCATTCGATGCACGCAGAACCCGACGATGGGTGAGGAGTGGCGGCGTGACTGGCATCCTGAGATCATCGCGCCGAAGAAAACCGAGAAGGACATCATGGTGGTCGGCGCTGGCCCAGCTGGTTTGGAAGCCGCACGCGCTTTAGGTCAACGCGGCTATGCGGTCACGCTGCTCGAAGCCCGCAAGGAACTCGGCGGGCGCGTCCTGCGCGAATCGTCCCTGCCCGGTCTCAACGAATGGCACCGTGTCATGGACTGGCGCATCACGCAGATCAACAAACTGCGCAACGTGGAAGTCTATCCGTCCAGCCCGATGACCGCCGCTGAAATTCTCGAAGCGGGCGCGCAAAATGTCATCGTTGCCACCGGCGCGCAATGGCGGCGTGATGGATTGGGTCGAACTTTATGGAAACCGATCCAAGGTCACGATCTTCCAAATGTTTTTACTCCAGATGATTTTATGGAATTCAGCAGCTCGCTGCTGAGTATGGAATCCAACGGCTTGCCGTTGGAACTGCAAAAAAAACATGTGCTTGTCTACGACGACGATCATTATTACATGGGCGGCGTGCTGGCTGAACTGCTGACGCAAAACGGCTGTGAAGTGACTCTCGTTACTCCTGCGCCATTTGTCTCCTACTGGACTCGCTTCACACTTGAACAGGAACGCATCCAAAAGCGACTCATGCGTCTCGGTGTGACCCTGCTCCCGCGCCACGTTCTCTCCGCCCTCACTGCGGACTCCGTTACCCTGACCGATACTATTCTCGACAAATCCACCACCCAACCTGCCGACGCCGTGGTCATGGTCACCGAACGCATCTCCAACGACAGCCTCTACCATGATCTCAAGCCCGCCCTGACCGATGGCAGGCTCAAATCCCTGTGCCTGATCGGCGATGCTGAAGCGCCCAACATCATTGCACAGGCCGTCTTCGCCGGTCATCTCGCCGCCCGCGAATTTGATGAAGCCCCGCTTGAAGGCACGCCGTTCAAGATCGAGAGAATGATGTTATAAAAATTTGGAATGTCATTGCGAGCGAGCACAGCGAGCGTGGCAATCCCCAGTTTACGGGAGATTGCTTCGTCGGGCTAAGCCCTCCTCGCAATGACAGATGCCTTTGTGTTTGACGCCCTACATGAGTCTCTTTGGTAATAATGGGGAAATTTTGCCAGTTGTTTTGTGTTGTATAATTTGCACATGGTACGCACACGTTCCCTGAAGAAAATCCTTGAGATACTCCATCAGCAAATCCCATTGCTCAAAGAGCGTTATGGCGTGGAAAAGTTGGAAGTCTTTGGTTCCTATGTGCGTGATGAGCAAGAAAAAGACAGCGACCTGGATATTTTGGTAACGTATCGTCAGGTTCCCACCCTTCTTGGCTTTATTGCGTTGGAAAATCATCTTTCAGATTTGCTTGGCGTCAAAGTGGATTTGGTGATGAAAGATTCGCTCAAGCCGAAAATTGGACAGCAGATCCTACGTGAGGCTGTTCCTGTATGAAGCGTGAGTATGATGATTATCTGCGCGACATGCTGGACAACGCGGAGTTGGCATTGAGTTTTGTCATAGGCATGGAGTTTGATGAGTTTTTCGAGGACGAAAAGAGCACCTATGCGGTGATGCGAGCCTTGGAGATTATTGGCGAGGCTGCTCGTAAAATCCCTGAAGATGTACGCAATGCCAACCCTGAAATTCCATGGCGCGAAATCACTGGCATGCGCAATAAGTTGATGCACGAATATTTTGGGGCGAATATGAAAGTGGTCTGGCGGACAGTTCAAGAAGATTTGCCAGTCATCGTTCCTGTGTTACGCAGGATGCTTGCTGAAGAATAAAGAACTCCGAGATGCTTCGCAGTCTCGGAGTTTTGCGTTTAGCACCCAGCATCCATCGCACAGGCCGTCTTCGCCGGACATCTCGCCGCCCGTGAATTTGACGAAGCCCCGCTCGAAGGCACGCCGTTCAAGATCGAGAGAATGATGTTATAGCCCCGGATTTTGCTGAATATAGTTTAATAAGGAAGGAGATTCTTCAAATGGATACTTGCGCGACTGCCAAAGGTCAAATCGTTATTCCTGCAATATTGCGGCGGAAATATGGAATTAAAGAAGGCACAAGAATCGGGATCCTCGAAAATGGAGATTCGATTATCTTGAAGCCAATGACCGAAGAATATCTCAAGAAATTGCAGGGTTCTTTGAAAGGTACAGGGGCGTTGAAAGTGCTTGTTGACGAACGCCGTAGGGATTAACGAGTAGAATCCGTTTATGGATATAGACCTTCAAGTTCGAGTGGCGGTATTTTACTGGCTTTCAGAACAGGTCAATTCGCAGGGGGATGTACTGCCAAGAAAACTGCTTGAACAAGGCTTTGAGTTTCAAGGTCAACGCATTCCGCTTGTCGCTCCGCAAGGTATTTTCAAACCCCAAATTCTTGATTTACCAATTTCAATAACCACAGCCCCCAAAGGCCCCTACGATGATTATTTTGGGAAAGATAACTTTCTCATCTATCGTTATCGCGGCACTGATCCGAATCACCGTGATAATGTGGGGTTGCGAAAGGTTTTTGAATTAAAGCGTCCGTTAGTTTATTTTCACGGAATCGAACCCGGCAAGTATCTTGCTACTTGGCCTGTTTATATTATCGGTGATGACAAAAGCAGTTGTACATTTAAAGTCGCTGTAGATGACGCTGTTCCTGCTTTTGAGTATTCTGAACCAAGTATTTCACGTCAAATTGCGGAAGTGTCGGATGCGCGACACGCATATTTGACTGCCACTGTGAAAGTCAGACTATATCAGCGTTCTTTTAGAGAAAAAGTTCTTGACGCTTACAAGTCACAATGCTCTTTTTGTCGCTTGAAACATCGGGAATTGCTCGATGCCGCCCATATCATTCCTGATAATTTTCCAGAAGGAAAACCAATCATAGAGAATGGTATATCTCTCTGCAAACTACATCATTCTGCTTATGACAGTCTTATTTTGGGGATAACTCCAGATTATATTATTCATGTCCGCAAAGATATTTTGGAGGAGGAAGATGGTCCTATTTTACAGCATGGCCTGAAGGGATTGCATAAGACGAAAATAATTTTACCTACTACAAAAAATAATTGGCCTAGTCGTGAAGCCTTGGAGTGGAAATATAGCAAGTTTATAGAAGGGAGATAAATTCCATCAGGCTGTATAGGACATACCTGATTTTGTCTTTCCAAAACAATAGTTAACATTGTTTGTGGATGGCTGCTTTTGGCATGGATGTCCCAAACACTCCAATATGCCGAAAAACAATCAGGAGTTTTGGGCGAAGAAATTACAGGGGAATAAAGATAGAGATAAGTTTGTGATGCGCGAGTTGCGGAAAATGGGATGGAAGGTTGTCCGCGTGTGGGAACATGAATTGAAGAGTCCCGTTAAGGTGATTTGGAAAATACAAAACGTGTTTTGAAGCACAAATCTTTGTTTTCGTATGTCTTGTACCTGCTGACGCGAAATCAGTGCATCACTTGATACCTTGTTTACCGGAAGATACAGCTTTCTTTTCTGGCATGGCTGAGATCAGGGCGCGCAATGCTTTATTCACCTGTGCGGATGATGTAAACACCTTTGCAATATCCGGCTCGATCATGACGATCAAGGGCTCATCCTTCATCCGCGCGGCAAAACGATTTGGCTTCGCCTTTTTATAGTCAAAGTGATATTCAGAAGCCATTTCCTGAACTTTATGGGGTTTGGTTGCGGGCGTTTTCTTCATAATCTTTTATTTCCTGATGCGTTGCTGGGCGTGCGCTAATAATACGAATAACATCTTCAATTCTTTCCACAAAACACACCAGGATCATCCGTCGCAAAGCGGACGTGCCAATAATAATTTCATGATGTTCCTGTTCTGAGTGAATTGCGTCATCGAAGATAAATGCGAGCGGGTCTTTGAAAACAGTAACAGCTTCATCGAAACTGATTCCGTGTTTACGAATATTACTCGCGGCTTTGGTAGGGTCCCACTCGAATCTCATGTTTATATTTTACTCTACTTCAAATATGGTTTTGAGCCTTCGTGGTTAATTGCTCTTCTCCATCCTCACCACACTCTTTCCAAATTTTCGTTCGAGCCCGGCTTGCGGCCCACCTTGGCCATGTCGATCCATTTGCCATGCACTTTCACGCGCACCACATCGGCGGTAAAGTCGGTGACGGTCAGGCCATTGTTGTTGAAGAGATACGAACCGACCGCGTAAATGTCCACGGGCACACCCAGCTTTTCGAATTTGTTGATCTTATCCGGATTGAATCCGCCGGAGACGACGATCTTCACACTGCGACAAAATTCCTGTGCCCGTTCCTTCCACGCTGTAGGCAGGTTCCAGCTTTCCCAGGCCGAATCCAATCCCTGACGGACGTTGAACACCAGCCGCGGCGTCACGCCCAAGTCGAGGCTTGGCTCGCCCACTGGTTGAACGGACACATCCCGCAGACTTCCGCTCGTGTCGAGACGCACGCCGTACAGTTTATATTTCGCGGCTTCGGTTTTATCTCCGGCATCCGTCAACTGGCGGTATTTGTTGAATAAAGCCTCCAGTGTGCGCAAAGTATCCCGGACCGAATCATTACTAAAGTCCACCAGCGCGATGCGCGGAATTTCCGGGGGCAGGATGCGCGCGAACTCCATCATGGCCTCGGCTGTATCGCCGAGGAAGGATGCGATCGCGGCGTGCGCCACTGTCCCGCCGCCCGCGCCGCCCCACCAATCGCCCTGCGCGTCGGTCGAGACGAATGGGCCGAGGTCCTGCGCGTGGTCATGGTTGAATCTCTGGATGGCGATGTTATACGCGTACCCATCCGCGGCCTGGACTTCGTGCAAGTCGAAGCGGGCCGGGAAGAACAGAACAGGTTTGCCGCGCGCCGCCACAAAGGTTTCATAAACGTTTGAAGCGACGCGGCTCGAACGCGTTAGAATGCCGAGCGTGGGAGTCTCCAGCAAAGCAAAATCACGATAGCGTCCACGGACTTTGATCACGGGTTGGATATTGGTCGGGTCGCCGTCGTAATGAACCGTTGAGCCATCCTGCACGGCCCACACTTCGAGATTGGTAGATGTGTCTACAAAACTTTTGCCCTCAAAATAGCCGCTGCATAACTTGAGCATCTCCAAGGATTTGTCCACGCCGACGACGACCGTCGTGCCGGGCCGCCGCGTGAACCATTGCATCTCCACTTCGATATCGCCGACTGGAATATTTTCCGGCGAAATGCCCTCAGGCAAATTATGATATTTTCCCGAATAGGTATATCCCTCGGATGAAAGCACGGCCAACATGCGGTTGATGTTCTCGAAATACTTGTCCGAGTACCAGCCGCGGCGCATACGTTCGATATCGAGTTTAAATGTTTCGTTGGTTAATCGCTTGCCGTCAAAGATGCTCATGGTTTTCCTTGATATGTCATTGCGAGGCGGTGCTTTTCCGCCGTGGCAATGACATGCTGATTAGTTGTTTAGAAAATCATCCCTCGAACTGACAATATTCATGCCCGCTTCAAAAAATCTTTCATAGGAAGCGTTGGCCGCCTCGGTATAGTCCGCGCCGGGGACGACCACGGGCGAGGTGCAGTCTTCGAGCAGATAGACTTTCTGCACGAGCGCAGGATCGTTGGCCTGAATATCTTCAAGCAGATCTGAAACTGTCCACGCCACACAATGACTCTTGGCCTGTCCGGCAATGATCAATTTGTCAACCTGCTTGAGCGTTTCAATATATTTGGAATCGTGTTCGCCGAGCGGTTCGCCCATCGGCCCGCGCAATACCTCAGGGCCGATCACAGAATAATGTTCCGTGAATGGCTTGTTCCCTTTGATGTCGAACTCAGGCTGGGAAAGCCGCGCCATCGAATGGAAGTAGATGGCTTCCTCAACGGAGGATACCAGCGCGTGACCGATGCCGCCCAGCATGGCGTGATACGGCCAAATGGTCAGCGCGTATTTGCCTTTCTTCTCCAACTCTTCGGCGTAGTGAACCATCATCTGCTGGCCGTATTCGGGTGCGATATCGAAGTGCGGCGCGAGGGCGGGGTTGAAGATCCACTTGTCCGCGCGCAATTCGCTGGCCTGGATGTTTGAATATGGTGCAGGATGCTTCCCATCTTTATCCACGAAGAAGATAGCATGGAATACTTGCTGCGCCATGTGTGTGTCCATGGTGGCAGTGATATTTGTAATCGCTCCGAGGTTGCGATAAATAAATTCGCACAGTCGCACATTGTCTTCGACTGCGCCGCGGCCGCTTCGACCGCCGACGAACAGTTCGAACTCGGGGATGCAGAAAGTGTTTTGCACGTCGATCAGCAGAAGCCAGATGCGGCTCTTCGAAACGGAAACCGCTTCAAGTCCGTGCTGACGCGCCCAGTCGCGCGCTTGCTTGGCGCGTTCTTCGTACGGCACGCGCCAAACGCCGCCAACCTTCTTTGGGTCAAAAAAAGAGGGGATGGGAAGAGTCGTCATTTCCTGATTGTAATCGCTCTGAATAAAAAAGTCGGGACATTTTGTCCCGACCCATTTGGGCAATTTTATGTTGGCTTACATTCCCGTGCTGACAAGTATCAAATCTGTCAGATAGGCAAACATAAAACCGATAAAGAGGCCAAGGCCCGCCGAGAACTTTGTGCCGGGTCGCCGATTAATATGGAGCAATTCGCCGAGGATGTAAACCAGCGCGCCGGCGGCCAGGGACAGAAATAAAACCGACATGGGAGTGGATGTGAAAAAGTATCCGACGATCGTTCCCAAAAACGTAGGCCCACCGCCGATGAGACCGACTAAACCGAGAAATCCCCACGAAGGACGTTCGCCACCCGCCAGCGGTCCGACAATGCCGAAGCCTTCGGTGGCGTTATGCAACCCAAAACCGATGATAAGAACGGTGGCAAAAGCAATCTCCCCGCGTCCGGCTGACTGACCAATCGCCAGTCCTTCGGAGAAATTATGCAGACCGATTCCGGTGGCGATCATCAAAGCCAAGCGGACGGGCGATACACCCTGGTTGGCCGCGGCGCGAAATTGGGTGAAGCCCCGTTCAAAGGCGATCAGACCCAATGAGCCTGCCCCAAAGCCGACGATCAAAATAACAAGAAGAATCCAGAACTCGGTAAAATGTGCACCTGTGAGAGCGGCCTCGATGGGCTCCGAGATCTGAAGGAAGATATCAAAGAACAGAAAGAGCAGAATGCCGGCTGAGACCATTGAGAGAAAAGAGCGGGTCTTATCCGACATTTTCCTGATGCGGCCGATGGGCAGTCCGAGATAAATTGTAAATCCGGCGATGGCGCCGAGCAGCACAGTTTGGACAAAATTCATAAACGATTCTCCGTTCTGGTTTTATAAAAAAGCCAACCCAAGGGCGGCTGGCTTGAAAAAATTCTATCATGCAGGAACAGATTTGAGAACACAAAAATTATGTGTGGCAAACTTTCCTGTTTGCCGTCTACTTCTTCTTCTGCACGTGTCCCTTGCCAACCTTCGCTATGCGGCGATAGGAAGGCATATCAATTTCATGGATTTGACTTTTTACTGGATCAAGAAATTTATTGCACATGCTTGGGTAATTGATAGCAAAGGAATCGAGATTTAATGCAGAGGTCAACACAAGGGGCAATTGGTTATTGTAACGATAATTTAAAATGCTATATAACTTGTCCTCTGACCAATTGGAACTGTGGCTGCTTGCTTTTAAGTCGTCAAGAATTAACAAAGGTGTTGTGCGAATTTCATGAAGCCGCCTATGAAATGAAACATCTGAATTATCATCAAAGGTCTGGCGTAGGTAATCAAGCAAACTGGAGATGTCAAGAAGCATTGCCTGTCCGCCTAGAGCGATACGATAATTTCCAATTGCCGCGGCAAGATGCGTCTTTCCACAAAATGATTGGCCTAGAAATGCCAGCCAGCCCTTTGGTTCTTCTGCGAAACTTATAGCCGCATTAAATGCCTTGCTGAGAGTTTTTATATCATGTTGTGTAACTTCCACTTTCGCTATTTCTTTTTCTTTAATTTTATTTCCAAACCGATCCTGCTTTTCGACAATCGTCACCATAGGCATGACCTTACCAAGCTCATCTTCTCGCGTCTGGAAATTTAAAAATGTCATTTCCTTAATCTCTGGTTGAGACAGAATCGAAGCGCCGGGATTGCTTGTCTCGTTTGGCCTGCGATAATCAGGCGCGCTAATCCTTACGTGCTTGACAAACTCATCGTCTTGCAATCGTGAGCGGATTCGTCCTTCAATTTCATCAAGCATTAAATTGGTTGTGATGACAGTGGGCAGTTTGTTGGTGTAGCGATAGTTAATGATCTGGAACAGTTTCTCCTGCGCCCAGGCAGTTGCGTTCTGTGTTCCAAAATCATCCAGTATCAATAAGCTCGCGTTACGGATTTCTTCAAAACGCTGTTCAAAAGTTGTTTCAGGGTCCGCGTATGCAAAGCGCAAAGAATCCAATAGATCGGGGACAGTGATAAACAAAGTGGGTGTGCCATGATTCACCGCATCGTTCGCGATCGCGGCGGCAAGATGGGTTTTTCCACATCCGTATCCGCCCTCGAGCAGGAGCCATTGGTTTTTTAAACGTGCAAACTCTTCACAAACTTCCAGCGCATTATGTAAACTATCTTTATCCAATGGTGTCATGAACTTTGCCTTCTCGTTCCCAGACGCAAGGAAATTTTCAAAATTTAAATGGCTCAATCTATCCAGGTTACTCAACGCAAACAAGCGCTCACGCGCTCCTTCCGCTACATCTTTTGCGCGGCAGACGCACGACTCTAGCTTGCCAAATTTTTCATGTCCAAGAGGCACATCCACGCGCACATAACCCACCCCTCCGCAATGCGGGCAATTTGGGTCGCCCAGCGTCTTAACTAAAGTCTCAATCTCTTTTTGTGAACTCAGAGAACTCGCTGTCTGTGTATCTTTGAAAACCTTTGTCAGCGTTTTGCTTATCTTTTTGTCCATGGCGTCCTTCTTCTTTCCATCGCTTTAAAATCGCTTCGACATATTTCCAGCTTCGCTTATTATTTTTTATCGCGATAATTAAGGCTTCCTCGATCCATTCTGGATAATACAACGATTCCGCGTCTTTCAACGCGTCGGCGATCAAGGGCGTAAGCGGGCCGATATTTTCTTCGTACAATTTGAATACATTTGGGCGTTCCATCGGCGGCGCGGATCTGACTTGAGCGGACTCGCGCCAATTGCCTTTTGCGAATGCTTCAGCCGCGGCGCGTCCGCGCGGCGAATTCAGGAAATAAAATATGTCCGCCTCATGCACGGATTTGAGCAGGCTTCCGCGCTCGACAGCTTTTGCAACGCCCGAAGCAATCTCGTCCGCAGACAGGCCGAGGGCCTCAACCTCAAGATCCGTCTGGCACATGGCGCGGAATGGACCGTCCATGTGCTCGATGCGCCAGAGAGCGTAGAGGGTAACTTTTAATTCGTCCGTGTCTGTGATCTCATTCAATAGTTGACGGAAGAATGAGTCAGGGAGTTGAGTGAAAGTTTCAGAGTCGGTGAAGCCATTGAAAGTAGTCATATTTTGGATTAGGCATCACGCATTATGTATTTCGTAAAACGTAATACGTAATTATCATTCGTTCGGATTAAACATCCTCGTCGCGGCATTCTCGAACTTTGCCAGCGCACTGCGAAAGACCAACTCCACACTGCCGACCGGTCCATTACGATGCTTGGCGATAATGATCTCGGCCACGTTCTGTTTGACTGTATCTTTCTCGTACTGGTCGGGACGATAAATGAACATCACGATGTCGGCATCCTGCTCGAGTGAGCCAGATTCTCTCAAGTCTGAAAGCACGGGCCGTTTATCGGAACGTTGTTCGACGGCGCGGCTCAACTGCGCGGCGGCGATGACCGGTATATTCAACTCGCGCGCCAGCACTTTGAGATTGCGCGAGATGTACGAAACTTCCTGCACACGATTTTCAGTGTGTGTGTCGCCGCCCATCAATTGAAGATAATCAACGATCACAAGATCAAGATGATGCTCAAGATGCAGACGCCGGCACTTCGTCCGCAGTTGGAGCGGAGTGATGGCGGGCGTATCATCCAGGAAAATGTGCGTATCCGACATTACCTCGACCGCATGCGTGAACAGCGGCCATTCACTTTCCTGCAATTTACCGGTTCGCAGGCGCTGCGAGTCAATGCCCGTTTCCTGTGCGATCAAACGCTGCACCACTTGTTCATTAGACATTTCGAGCGAAAAAATGGCGATGTGTTTTTTGTGAGTAAGTGAAGCGTTCTTTGCAATTGAAAGCAAAAAGCCGGTTTTACCCTGACCAGGACGACCAGCGATGATTAATAAGTCAGAAGGTTGCAGGCCGCCCAATTGTTTGTCGAGATCAATAAAACCCGTCGGCACGCCGAAAATTTCTTCGTCGCGTTTGGCGAGGTCATCGATGCGGTCGTAGTATTCGCTCAGTACCGCGGAGATCGGCTGGACGTCGTGTTTGAGGCGGCGCTCGCTGACATTAAAGACGGCTTTCTCGGCTTCGTCCATCACGTGATCAATGGTCGAATTTTCGTTATATGCGATCGAAGCGATCGAGTTGGCGGCGTTGATCATCTTGCGCCGGATCGAATGACTCTCGACAATGTGTCCGTATGATTCGGCGTTGATCGAAGTCGGTACTTGATTGACCAGCGAGGTCAAATACGCAGGCCCGCCGATTTCATTAAGTTGATTTTTGCGATCCAGTTCTTCGGTCAGGGTCAGCAGGTCAACCGGAATGCGTTGCTCGTGCAAACTTGTGAAAGCCTGCCAGATCCATTGGTGGCGATGAATGTAAAAATCGTCGGCCTGTAAAAACTGGGCGACGTCGTAATATACTTCAGGGTTAATAAGAACCGCCCCTACGACGGCTTCTTCGGCTTCTCGGCTGTGCGGGACTGCCGAAGGACTTTGAGCAGTGGGGGCGGATTCTTCTGGCGGCAGATAATCGGTCATTTTTTCTTTGGTTTATCTTTATCTTCGTCTTCGGGTTTGTCTTTACCTTTGTCGTCGAGTTTATCGAGGTCGAGTTTGCCCATAAAATCTTCAAAGACAGATAAACGATCACTGCTGACTTCGCCGACCGGAGCGGCTCGCGTTGGGCCGGGACCTTGGGCGGGCGCCGCGCTGGATGATTCCATATCCTCCTCAGGCTTGATCTCGGCCGTCTTCATCACATTTTCGTCCACCAGAATGGGGACATGGGCGCGTACGGCGAGAGCGATCGCGTCTGATGTGCGCGAGTCTACAGTGATTTCTTTGCCGTTCAGCTCGGCGATGATGTTGCCGTAAAAAATATCTTCCTTGAGTGAAACGATCTCGATCCGTTTGATCTTGGCGTTGAAAGCGGTGAAGACGTTTTTGAGGAGATCGTGAGTCAATGGGCGGGAAGTTTCCACTTCCTGCAAGGCCACCGTGATCGCCTCGGCCTCGTAGGGTCCAACCCAAATCGGAAGAAAACGGTCAGCGCCGACCTCGCGCAAAACTACCAGCCGATGCGGCGCCATTAGGTTAACACGGACACTGTCAATCGTCACTTCTATCATTTTTGCTCCAAGCGTATCTTATTTTATCATGACACAGACCATTAAAAAAGAGACCGCGTGGGCGGCCTCTTTTGCTATGCTTGTTACCCGTTCAGATGATACGTGTGATACGCGTTCTGGCAGGGGTTGCCCCAGCAGATATGCATCTCGCGTGCGGTCAGATCAATGACTAGCGCATTGATGGTCTTCTCGCGGTCGAGCGGATCGGTCCATTCGATGGCGTGGTTGCAGATCGAATTTGGCAGGTTGACATGGTCTTTCTGTATCGCTTGCAGACTCTTGATGGTATGAGCCGAACTTTCCCTAAGCAGGCGGTTGGCGCGGAAATAACGCACGCGTGAGGAGATCAATTCCTCGGGATCGCTCTCGACTTCCTTCATCTGCTTATCAAGATAATGATTTGTGTGCACCAGGTAACCGTCCGTGCCGTGATGGATCTCGAAACGTTTAGCAGAGACTTCAATGGAATACATCTCGCCGCTCTCGTGAGCGATGAGGTGGTTGTAGCCCGCGGCGCGGTGAGGGACGAGGGCGCGCCCGATGGCACCCGAGATGCGGCGCGCGGCTAGTACGGCGCGCGCCACGACAAGGCGCGGAATGCCGATACGCGAATCGGTCGGGTAGACCGAGTCAATGAGTTGAGCAATGCCGTAGGCATTGAATCCCACATTGGGCAGCAGCCCTCCATACGTCATAGCAAGATAAGGCGGGTCGTCGTTCGGCCGAGCCGAGATCACATACGTATCATCCTCGTCTTCCGGCACCCAATCTTCGTTGTGGGCAACGAGCACATGTCCGTCTGCTGTACGCTGTTCATTGGCGGCGAAACTGGTGCAGCGCGTCAGATGTAACGCGTCCATGGTCACAGCTTCCATGGTGTTAAGCGTCATGATATCGTTAAAATCCACGTTGGCCCCTTCAGCGATGCCTCGCATTTCGTCCACGTATTGCGGATAACGCTCTTCGACAAAGGGCAGGTATTTGCGGGACTGAATTTGTGCGCCTTCCCACGTTAGTTCGACCTGATCGTAGGATTGGTCAATCAGAATATGTGCGTTGGTGATGCTATGTTGAATTTGCTCGCGACGCGCTTCGCCGATCTGTCGCCCCATTTCGCGGTGCGTGCCAGCTATTTCGATTAGCGGTGGGGCGGCGTTGTGGCTGGGGGTGTTGGGAATCTCGATTTCGGGCAACATGTTTCCTCTTGCTGCTTCTTGCATAAATATTTATAAGCCTGATTATGCTATCTCTCAGGCAGGAATGGATGTTTGGTTTGGATTTTTTACGGAGTGATCTGTAAATCAAACCCGCCCCGGCAATTTTCACCGGGGCGGGTTGATTATATCATGAGGGGTAAAGGCTCAAGACGCGGGCGGGATCATGTCACCGGAGGCCGCTATCGGGACGGATGCGGAAGCGTTCATGCCCGGACCTGGGATCGGCCGCGTGCCAAATACCGTCATTACGACTGCGCCGGTCCCCACCAATCCAACGATGACGCCGGTCAGCCATCCGATGCAGGGCACAGTGTTGACGGTGCCAACGATGATCATTAACATGAAGGTTCCAAAACCTGCTGAAAGAACGGGCGCCCAGTTTTGGTGAATGGCCTTTGTGAAGCGGTCGCCAAGTTCAATGCCGATGGCAATCATGCCGAACAGCCAGGCCAGCACGAGCAGGAATACGCCCGCCAGAGCGACCGGGATGAGTATCAAGGTAACAACCAATATCACTAAAGCGATTGGAGTGAACATCACGGTCAAGATGCCGATCGTCCCGGCCATGAAGGGTTGGGCAACGATGGTCTGCGCCACGCGATCCAATTGTGGGTGCAGGAAGAGCATCAGGGTCATGGCAAGTATTGAGATCAAGATGGCCTGGGCCAGAATGCCAAAGACTTGTCCGAATGGGCTGGAGCGGAGTTCAAGAAGAGGCGCCTGGGAAGCGCTGGGCGGGTTTATAGGAATGGCCGGGATTGAGATAGTGGGAGATAAATTGGTTACCACGTTGCCGCCGATTTGTGCGCCCTGCGCGCGTTGGAGCGACCCGCCGACGGTGACCATGTCACCGCCGAGTTGAGACTTTTCGCCCATGGCGGCCACCCCGCCAATAACCACGGCATTGCCTGTTATCTGTCCATCGACCTTAAGGCTTCCGCCGATCAAGACCACGTCGCCTTTCACGATGGCATTGTTCTCAATTGTCACTTCTCCGCCGATGACAACCAGGTCACCATCCAGCGTTTCGCCGGACTTCAAAGTAAAACCCTGGCCGACAACCACGCGGCCATCGAGAGCTTTATTCCATGCGTATGCTGAATGAGCAGGCAGGAGCAATAGCGTTAGCAACGCTAAAACATAGATCAATTTTTTCATTTCTCACACTCCTTGCGGCAGGTGCGTCCACCGCGTAATTGAAACAGTCCATATCAGTCCAAGCCCGCCGAATATTGATATAAGAACGAGCCAGCCGAGCGGTGAAATAAAGGTTGGGATCACACGCATCAGGATCAAACTTACTTCGCTCAAAGTCTGGATGGACGTTAAAACAAAAAGGAAATAGCCTACCGCGGTGGTGATCCATTCGGCGGGGGAACGCATCGCTTCCTGGACGAGTGGACCGACCAGCCAATAAATCAGTCCCAACCCGCCGATGACGAAGATCAGCGTTCCGATGATCTGGCGGATGCGCGCCGCTTTACGTTGTTCAGCCAGCCGCGCCTGAAAGCGATCTGCAAACCCCGCGGCGGGAGAAACCATCCGCACCGAATGTAATGCGAGATTCGATTCGGCGATGACTGCGCAAGCCGCGCATGTCCGCAGATGGGATTGCAGTTCGTGTTTTTGTTCAGGGGTGAGAGGCTGGTCTTCCAGCAACCAGTCTTCAAAAGGCCGGTGATTCATGGGGCCTCCTTTCGGGTTTGGAGCGCGGGGATTCTTCCTGCCACAGACCGGCCAGTTCACGCCGCGCCCGGTGAAGGCGGGATTTGACCGCGCTCACTGTCAGGTGCAAAGTCTCTGCGATCTCGGCTTCAGAGCAATCGTTCCAGTAGCGCAGAACAATTGCAGCCAGGTCAACCGAGTCGAGGCGTTTGAGCAGGCCTTGCATCCGTGCTCGTTGTTCACCGTGCACCATTTCTGCTTCCGGGTTGGGCGCATCTGCATCCAGTAATTCAAAGCCGCCATCCTCTTCGTCCTCGTCAATGGAGATCATTGAGAACTTGCGGCGGCGCAGACGGTCAATGCAATAGTGTGCAGCAATGGACAACAGCCAGGTTGCAAATGGACGCTTGCTGTCGTAGCGATGCAGATGCTGGAATGCCCTCAGGAAAGTTTCCTGTGCCGCGTCTTCTGCAAGCTCCGGCTCACCCAACATGCGGTAGCAGAGATTGTAGACGTGCGCCTGATAGGCTTCGACCAAATTGGTGAAAGCTTCTTCACTGCCTTGCTGGGCCTGGAGCACCCAGGCCATTTCATCGTTCACGCCTTCTCCTTTGACTTTCTATTTCCTTTACGAGAGAAAAAGAAAAAAGTTGCATAATTTTCCGTTCCGGAACTTTACCACAAAGATTGAGAACTTAAATATAGACTGTATAATTAACCAAACCTATCCCGCTGATTGCACCGAGGAGAATGCCGCCATGAAAAAACTCCGCTGGTATGACTACATCACTTTGAACTTGTTCTGGTTCGGTTTGAACATTCGCAACACCGCCCTAGGTTCGATCTTCATGCCTTATCTGGTGGGATTGTTCGCACCGGAGGCGATCAAGAATTCCGCTTTGGGCGGGATGCGCGCGGCTGGTCTGGTCATTGCCATGCTGGTACAGCCGGCAGCCGGACTTTTGAGTGACCGTTCCACTTCGCGTTTTGGCCGGCGGAGACCGTACATTCTGGTCGGTGCGTTACTTGATCTATTATTTTTAGCCGCGATTGCCATATCATGGGATTACTGGTCATTGCTGATCGCTGTGCTTCTTATCCAATTCTCGTCCAACATTTCTCATGGCCCCTTGCAAGGATTGATTCCCGATCTCGTCCCGGATGATGAGCGCGGCCGCGCTTCGGCGATAAAAGCAATCATGGAATTACTTCCGCTGATCGTGGTTGGCTTGACCATTGCAAAACTGGTCGGTGCCGGTCAATTAGGTTGGGCGATCTTTGCCACAGGCGCGACTCTGCTGGTCGTCGCCATCATCACGGTGATGTTCGTAAAAGAAGAACCATTACATGAGAAACCGACCACACCGTTCTGGCCGCCGATGTTACGCGTTCTGGGAATGTTGGCTGGCATCGTGATCGGTGCATTAGCCGGATTGCTTGGCGGTGGAATCATCGGCGGTCTTTCAGGCTTAATCGCTTTACCTTTTGCAGATAAAGCCACTGCGTTGGCAATTGGAGTCGGAATCGGTGGGGCAGTGTCGATGATCGTGGCGGTGATTGCTGGTGTGTGGGCGGGAGCGTTGGCAACACTCGGGCAAGATGCGCGTCGCCAATCTTCGTTCACTTGGTGGATCGTCAATCGGCTGATGTTTTTGGCAGCGGCCACGTCACTTCAAGGTTCAGTTTTTTATTTTGTGATGTATGCCTTCAAACTTAACAACGAAGATTCATCCGTGCTGACCGGTAACTTAACAACTGTCATTGGTATTTTTATTTTGATCACAGCCTTGGCCAGTGGCTGGCTGGCAGATCGCATCGGACGTAAACGTTTGGTTGGCGTCAGCGGCGTAGTGGCCGCGCTGGGCAACTTTCTATTGTTGAGTACCATTTGGATTCCGAACCTGATGATGATTTACATCGCCGGAACAATTATTGGACTCGCAACCGGATTATTCATGACCGCCAACTGGGCGCTGGGCACGGATCTTGTCCCGGCAGCTGAGGCGGGACGCTACCTCGGCATTTCAAATCTGGCTGGCGCAGGCGCGGGGATTGTCGGCGCTGGCATCGGCGGCTTGATCGCTGATTATCTAAATGGCTATCATCCAGGGCTGGGATATTTTGCGATCTTCGCCAGTTACGCGGTTCTATTCGCACTCAGCACTGTCAGTTTGCTGGGCGTGCATCATACTGAGAAAAAATAGATGTCATTGCGAGCCGTGTTCTTTGCGGCGAAGCAATCTCCGGTGAATTGAGAGGACTGCTTCGGGAAGAACGCCCTCGCAGTGACATTAATTGGAAAATTCTCCACGCAAGTGAATGGGCAAAAGCCGCGCAATATTTTTCATGATGATTTGTGCGGCCTGTTTATCTTTTTCATCTGGCGATAAATGATGTGGGACAGATAAATTGTATACCTCACCGAAATTGATACAGAATTCTCCGTCAGATTCATAGATTCCCACCGGCACAAAACTTAGATATTGTGCGGCGAGCAATAAAGCGAAGCGTCCCACGCCTGAAGCGGGCATCGTTAAACGTCCGCCGACTTGATCGCCGCCTTCGGGCGCGAGACCGATGATCGGATTCTTCATGTGCATTACATAATCCAATACAGCGCGTACGGAAGCGGCGCGCGCTTCCACGTCACGCGGACGCGGCGGCATGGGAGGCATGGGCGTGAAATCATAAACGCGCCCGATGCGATGCAACACGAAGTGCGAGATCGCCATTCCCAGCGGCGCGTACCATTTGCCGGGATAAGTCAATTCGCCGGTCATGATCCAGTGCACATTCACCGGAATAACCGACGAAATGCCAAACGCCATCCACGGCGCGAAGAAATCGGGACGGTAATAATGATTGACCGTGATGACACACGGCCCAGTCTGCGGGATGTTTTCTTGATCGAGAATTTTCAGGAGTGGATCAAGCCGCGAAACGGCAATCCACGCGTCGTCCCGAAAGATGCGATGGCGCAAAAGAATCGTATCGCACACGAGTCCCGCGATCACATCCGATGGGAGCGAGTAGCGCGGGTACATTTCATTTGCTCAAATCACGCGCGGTGGATTCCATGATCGCCAAAATTTCAGCTACGCGTCCCGCAGGCGTATTGACGCGGAACATGCTATCGAAGCCGTCGCCGATCATCACCCGCACTTTGCGCCACGAGGCCAACTGCGGCTGGATCTGTCCATTGGGAATCAAGGCAACCGCCGCGGCCCATTGCGGATGACTGTTTTTATAATCGCCAAGCAGATCGAGTGATGATGTTCGCAGTGGAAAGAGACTGGTGTTCTCAACCCATTTGGCTTGTTTGTCCGGCGCCAGCATCCAGCGCACGAAGAGCCAGGAAGCCAGTTGCTGCTCCGGCGTGGATTTCAACATGACAAACGAAGAACCATAGATTATCAAGCCGCTTTGGACATCGCCGGGAAAACTCAATACGGTCCATTCGTCGCCGTTGCTGGCAGTTGCCATGCTGCGCGCATAATCGGATAATTCTTCTAGACTGGCCGTGATGAACAGAGCTTTGCGCGCCGCGAGAGCATCAGGCAGGTTTGTGTTGGGTTGCGCCGACCACGCACAACCATCATCGTAAAGCTGCTTGACGAAAGTCAGCGCGGCAATATTCTTGGGAGTCAAAAAACGATAATCATTTCCTTCGAGCACACCGCCGCCGAAAGCTGTCAGCCACGAAAGCGCGGTCATTGAGTTTGTGTCCACCAGCCAGCCGCCCTGTGCGTCGTTGTTGCGCGTGGTATCGGTCAACATGAATTGATGCGCGCGGCAGGCCTGCTGGCGAAACTCATCGGCGGTGCGGGGCGCCGCGTCAAATCCAAGTTGGCGCGCCCAACTAACGTTGTAGAGAAGGAAGCGAGCCGAACGTTCGGCGGGAAGTCCGAGCCTTTTTCCGCCGAACGTGTCCTGAGTCAAAAAGACGAGCGGGAAATCTTTTATGTCTGTGCCGCTAAATCCATATATTGAGTCATTGATGTATGGATTCCAATCAACGACATAATCATTCGCGTTCCATTCGAGCGCGTGTTCGGGAAGTGCGATCACCAGTTGCGGCTTGTTCACAGTTGGCAGCGCGGCTGTGGTGTTGTCGTAAAGTTGTCCGTAGTTGATCTGGCTCGTGGATTGAACGATGATGCCCCACTCATTTGTTTGATTGAATTCCTTGACTTGTGACTCAAACAAACTTGATTCGACATCGAACCACGGGTTCCAGACTTGAATCGTCACGCCTTTGAGCGCTTCTTTCTGGACCCCAAGCTGGCCTCCCGCATTTGGCGTGGACACAGCTTGAGGCGTTTCTGTAGTTTGCGTCGACGGCGTCCCCGTTATAGTTTGTGCTGGCTGGCAGGCTGAAATTGCAAATGTAAAAATAAAAATCGGCGCGAGCCAACGACGAAAATTTTTAAACATTGAAAACCATGAATGGCACCGGGCTGAATGTCAGGAGAAAAATAATAATGACGAGCAACGCCACCCAGCGGCGGCGCGCATCAAGCTGCGTGATCTGGTCGAGCGGCTCGGCATGGACGCGTCCAAGCCAGAGCAGGATCACAGCCCATATCCACCAACCGCTCCAAAACAAACCCAACACAACGAGTGCCCCGAAGATGAACGGAAAAGCTTTACTAGCCTTCTCGCCAAACAGCGCATAGATGACGTGTCCGCCATCGAGTGTACCGGCCGGAATCAAGTTGAGCATGGTCACAAGCAACCCGGCCCAGCCCGCGAACGCCACCGGATGAATGAACACATCCAGGCCGCCAAGGGGCACAGGCTGACCGGTGAAGAAGAAGCGCAGCCAGTGGAGCGCGAGTGGAGTCCCGCTCAAGCCAACCGGGGCAGGCAGGAGTTTTCCGAACATAATAAGCTTTGCCAGCAGGTACATCACAGAGTTGCCTTCTAGTGAAACCTGGCCATTGATGGGTTGGATTGTGCTCAATGAAGAAAGAGCTAATCCAATGAATAATACTGGAATGGCAATAACCATTCCGGCCAGCGGCCCGGCCACACCAATGTCGAACAGCACACGCTTGTTCTTGGGCGTGCTCTGCATCAAGATCGCCGCGCCCATGGTTCCAAGCAGACTGAAGGGCAGTGGAATGAAATAAGGCAGAGTGGCGGCAGTCTTGTGATAACGACTCATAAAATAATGACCAAGCTCATGTGTCAGCAGGATTCCAAGAAGACTAAGCGCGAAAGGCCAGCCCGTCAGCATGCTCTTCAGGAGAGCTAATATCTGTCCGATAATATCGCTTGGCATGGCGCCTTCGGGCTGCGCGCCCGCGATCATTACGCTTAATACGGTCAGGATGAAGAGAATAATGTTTACCGAAACCCGCGTCGGCTTTGGAGCGGGCTTGCTGGGCGCAAGATATATGATCTGTTGTTCCTTCTCCAAACGGAAAAGCGGCGTGATGTTATATTGCTTCAGCGAATCCGTCAATTGGTCGTAGGCCGCGGCGGAATCCTCCGGGAGCAGATGGCCGCGATAACTTACGAGGAATCCCTTTTGTGGATCGCCAGTGGTTAAATCGTCAATGTGAAAGATGCGTGAGACAAGATTGTTGAGGATTTCAATTTCTGGAAACATAGGATACCTTTATTGGATGGGGACGAAATAGGCGGGAGTGGATGGGAGTCGAACCCACCGCGGCCCGCAACGCGACCCGCCACAGGTTTTGAAGACCAGGAAGCCCACCGGGACCTAACCACTCTCACCGACAAGCATAACCGAGGCAGTGAGGATTGGCAAGTAGAGATAATCCGCTGATTACAGCTTTCTCAAAATATATGGTGAACTATAGCTTTTGTCATTTTTTCACCGCGAAGAGCGCGAAGTCCGCCAAGAAAAAAAAGAAATCTCCGCGCTCTTTGTAGCTTCGCGGTTCGTTCTCTGACTTTGAGAAAGCCATGACCCGCTGATATGTAGTCGGGGCATCTTTGGGCAATGGGATCAAAGCTAAACCAGATTTCGGTAGGCAGTGAAGGTTCGCCATAATTTTTATTTCATGATTTGTAGAATAAAGTGCGCGATCTCTGGCAGTAATAAAATCCACGCCACGATCATGCACAAACCAGCCAGCATGGTTAACCCGCCGACCCACGCGCCGAACAGGGCGAGTGTGCGTCCCTTCTCTCCGCTGACGCGGATTTGACGGAGTGAAACCAACCCGGTTGCCAATGCGGCAATCCCCAGCATTGCACTTGCTGGAAAGCAAGCCAAGCCGGTCAATGGGATGGGCGCGATTCCAACATAAAAAGAAATCACTGTCAAAATGGCGGATGACAGGCTGATAATAGCATTTGTATTTGTAGGAATGATCGAAGTGTTTTCGGTCATAAGTCTCAAATAAATTTGCGATAGCAGTTAAACTGCTGTCGCAACAAATTTCATGGTTGCAGGAGAGGGGGTAGCACTTATATCAAGCAATCCAATAATAATTAACCGATCCCACAAAATAAATGATTTGCAGCGCGAACCAAGCGGCCTGGAGAAAAAGATATCCTTCGCGGCGTTTAAGCTTTTCGCCGAGCAGGATGAAGATCGGGAAAATAACGACCAATTCTCGTGACATCGAAACCAACAGGCCGGTTGCCAGCGGCATGATACACATAATTAAAGCAAATATCCCATATGCTTTTATCGGCCATTTCCACAGCATGTAAATACTGCATATCAGGAAGAGAATGATTAGGATAAAGTCGATTTTGAAGACATCCAATGATAGTCCCTGCAAATTTTGCAGTGGATTCTGAAAGATACTGGCCTGAACTCCGCCCCAGGCTTCGGTCGCGTCGAAATAAGCAAAGAAATCGCCGGTCTTAAGATAGAGAGTATAAAAATGTAATAATAAAGCAGTTGGAGCCAGGGCAAACCATAATACGTTCGGGCGGATATCCTGCAATCTCCAATATCTTTTTTCCATATACAGCCATGCGAGCGCAAATGTCAGCACCACGCCTTGCGGACGGGCAAGTACTGCCAGCGCCATGCAGACCCCGGTCAGCAGCCACTTCTCTTGCAAGGCCAGGGTAAATGCGGCCAGGGTCAGGAACAGGAACAGGCTTTCAGGATAAAAGCTGGAGAAGAAGAAACTGGCTGGAAAAACGAACAATGATCCAAGCGCGCGTTGAGCCGCGGCGTGACGGAGTCCCAGCGGGCCTGTGATCAATCGATAAAGGAGCACCGCCGATGCTAGAAAACAAAGATTTGAAAGTATAAGTCCGATGAGGATGTAGTAGCCGTTTGGCAAATCTAATCCGAACCATCCCAGACTCTTAACCAGATAAGGATAGAGCGGAAAGAATGCCATGTTGCTATAAGATGTTCCCCAATGGGCCGGGGCTTGATATCCATCTTTGATAATCGAGAAATACCAGCGCGAATCCCAGCGGGCAAAAATATCAAGCGGGAAAATGCGTGTGAGAAAATAACCTCTCTTGATATAGGTTTCATAACTCGGATTGGGCAGGTAATTCCCCGCCGCGAAATAAGCGACCAGCACCCATAAGGATCGCGTAACAACGAACGGAAACAAAATGGACTTCCAAAACCAATTGTGGGGAGCGTTGGGAATCTCGAAAAATTGCCTGACTCGAATCATGAATCTCCAAATGGCCAAATCATTTCGCAAAATTATAACAGGAAGAACTTAATAAGAATTGTGACAGCAATCCAAATGCTGTCACATCATAGTCGATGCAGGGTAAGTTGCATGGTCTTTGTAATGAGAACCGGCGAAATGCTCCATCAGCAAGCGGTGCACGAAGATGTATCTGCAAATTACTTTTCCTCGGGATTATCGACCAGGTCATTTACACCGAAAACCTTTTCGTAAAAAATCAACAATTCAGCAGCTTTCCGCCGAAATTCAAGATCCGCATTCTCCTGCCCCGCGGATTTTTCCAGGTACTCAATGTGTGCAACCAAACGCTCACGAAAATTAAGGTTCGTCGAAGCGGGCAGAAGTGCCTCCAGTTCATGGATCATTCCTTTCGCCTGTTCAACAACCCTCAGTGCGTTGGATAGCGAGGTGTTTTCACCAAGCAGTTCTTTGAGCAGTTTGCACTTATAGGCACGACAAACATGCGGATAGTGAGGAGAGACATGGATCGTACACTGACCTTTCCAAAGCGGGCAAGGGTGGCTAAATCCTCGCTGCCGGGGGTCAGACCGAAATACTCTCATCCCCAGGGCCTCGGCGTGGTCCAGTTCAGCGGGTCTGAGTTTTGCCCAGATAAATAAATGGCCGGTGCAACACAGCCCGCAAGATTTGCACAAAGTGGTTGCTTGCGATCCGCTTGTTTCGTCAGTGCCATTCATAACAGAAAGAGTATCCTGGTAAACATAAACTGGTAATCACACTTCCAGGCGCGATGGTAGTTTGCTTAATTGATGAATGAAATACAAACCGCTTACAAATGCCGTTAGGCCATGTAAGCGGTCTCAAGTCGGGGCGAGAGGATTTGAACCTCCGACCTCTTGCACCCCATGCAAGCGCGCTAGCCGGACTGCGCCACGCCCCGATTTGCAGGCGGTATTATAGCCCCGTTCAATGATTCTGACAACGAACAACCTCTTATGATTCTTGATACAGCTTATGCTCAAGGACGTAACTGTATACAGATGGCAGCAGATAATAACGGAATGGCAATCCGCTGGACGCGCGGCGACGGATTTCATGCGATGCAATTTCAAGCAATGGCGCTTCCACAAAGCGGACCTTGTCCGTGATGCCCCGAATTTTCTTTTCCAACGCGGACAGTTCCACCGAGTCGCCGGGGCGGCGGATCACGCCGATTTGACGGCAGGCCGCTACCAGGTCCGCGGGACGATGCCAGGTGGGCAGGTCGTGTAATGAGTCTCCGCCGAGCAGAAGAATTAAATCCGCGCCTGGATTTTTATCCGCCAACAGTTGAAGCGTGTCCAGCGTGTAGTGCGGGCCGGGACGTTCCATCTCGGTCGTGGAAAGTTCAAAGGCGGGCTCATCTTTGAGCGCAAGCTTGAGCATCGCCAGCCGGTCCTCGATGGAACTGATGAACTGGTTGAGCTTGTGCGGAGGCGTGGGCGTCAGCACCCACAATAGACGCGTCAGGTTGAGTTGGGCGCGGGCCTCGGAGGCAAGGATCAGGTGTCCGAGATGAGGCGGGTCAAACGTGCCGCCGAAGATGCCGATGCGTTCATTCATGCAGGAAAGTATATCTTAAGTAGATTTGTCTGCGCTATAATTCAGGCATGGACGATAAACTTCGCTCGCGTTACGAAGAACTCAAATCGCAGATCGGCTTTCATAATCACCGGTATCACGTAGAAGACGCGCCCATCATCAGTGACGCGGAGTACGACAAACTGCTCAACGAGTTAAAGCGGATTGAGGCCGCGCACCCGGATTGGGTCACGCCTGATTCGCCGACGCAGCGCGCGGGTGCCAAAGCGGCTGACCGTTTCGACAAAGTCCGCCACCCCGCGCCGATCCTCTCGCTGGCAAACGCCTTCGGCGGCGATGATGCGCGTGCCTGGTTCGAGCGCGTCCGCAAACTGGATGAGCGAGTCGCTTCGGCGAAATTTGTCGTCGAGCCGAAGATCGACGGTTTGTCGGTTGTTCTGCATTACCGCGATGGGATCTTCGTGCAAGGCGCGACGCGCGGCGATGGGGAAGTGGGCGAAGATATCACCGCCAACTTGCGGACGATTCGCTCGATCCCTTTGAAGATTCCTGTTCAAACCGTGGACCGTGGACCGAAGACCGCGCAATCACCGTCCAACGTCCAACGTCCACCGCCCTATCTGGTTGTACGCGGCGAAGCATTTATTCCCGTCAAAGAATTTGAAGAACTAAATAAAAAGTTGGAAGAAGCAGGCGGGAAGACGTATTTGAATCCGCGCAATACGGCCGCGGGTTCACTGCGACAACTCGACCCCGTGCTGACCGCTTCGCGTCCGCTGACTTTGCTTGTGTATCAAATCATTCATTTCGAGAGCGGCAAGGTTCCGACTTCGCAATGGGAACTGCTCGAATATTTGAAAGGGCTGGGATTTCCGGTCACGGATGTTGCCAAGCGATTCAACGATATCGAGTCTGCCATCGCGTACACCGAGACATGGAACACGCGCCGCGATGAGTTGACTTATGAAGCCGATGGCATGGTCATCAAGATTGACGATTTGAATCTGGCGGCGGAACTCGGCTTCGTCGGCAAAGACCCGCGCGGCGCGATCGCCTTCAAGTTCCCGGCGCGCGAAGTGACGACGAAGTTGCTTGATATTCGCGTCAGCGTTGGAAGAACTGGCGTTTTGATTCCAAATGCGGTTCTTGAACCCGTCGAGATTAACGGCGTGATCGTCGAGCGCGCAACATTGCATAATTTCGATTACATCGCAGAGAAAGACATCCGCGTTGGTGACCGCGTGCTGGTCAAACGCGCGGGCGAAGTGATTCCCTATGTGATTGGTCCCGTTGTGGACGCGCGCGCAGGTAAGGAAAGAAAATACAAGCCGCCACAGGTTTGTCCTGTTTGCGAACAACCCGTCGAACATTTCGAGGGTGAGGTGGCGTGGTATTGCGTCAACGCCGCGTGTCCCGCGCAGTTGCAACGGAATATCGAACATTTTGTCTCGCGCGGTTCGATGGATATCAACGGACTCGGGGATAAGATCGTCGAGAAGTTGATCGATACCGGTGCGGTCAAGGATGTTGCTGATATTTACAAGCTGACGCGCGAAGCGATCCTCGAAGCTGTTACGAAGAAAGACCGCAAAACTGAAAAGGAACCGCCTGGCAAGATCGCGGATAATTTATTGGCGGCAATTGCCGCATCGAAGAATCAACCTTTGTCGCGTTTGATCACTGCGTTGGGAATCCGCGGCGTGGGTGAAGTTTCTGCGCGTGACCTTGCAGCTCACTTCGGGAATCTTGATGCGCTCTCCAAAGCCACCGCTGACGATTTACAGCAAATCGAAGGCATTGGCCCGAACATCGCCGAAGCCATCGTGGATTGGTTTGCGCGTCCCGCGAATCAAAAAGTGTTGAAGAAGTTGAAGTCTGTTGGTTTGTGGCCTGTAATGAAAGTAGGGGCGAAGCGTGCTTCGCCCGAAGGGAAGCTGACTGGTTTGACTTTTGTTGTCACTGGCACGCTTCCGACGTTTTCACGCGATGGTGTGAAAGAGTTTATCGAATCGAACGGTGGCAAAGTCACCGATAGCGTCAGCAAGAAGACGAGTTATCTCGTGCTGGGGGAAGAACCCGGCTCGAAATTCGAGAAGGCCAAATCTCTGGGCGTCAAAATTATCGGGGAGGAAGAATTGAAAAAGTTGGTTGGGTAGTTAGGTATAATAATGTCATGGTTACGACCGCTTCAAATACCATCGTGCTATATTTTGAATAGACATGCCCAACATCGAACCCATTTATGATTTTGTCTTTACTGACCATGCGCTGGCCGAGATGTCGCGGCGAGACATCGGCAAAGAAGATGTCAGAAAAGTATTGGCAAGCCTGAACAGATGGAAATGGTTCGAGATGGACGGGCAGTCTATCAGGCGAAACTTGAAACAGGCGAGCCGGTAAAGACTTATATTCTGCGTGTCTTTGTGGATATTGATCGCACACCGCCCTATGTTATCACTGTTTACCGAACCAGTAAGATTCAAAAGTATTGGAGATGAGCCATGAAAATTATCTATGACCGCGATACCGATACCCTGACCATTATTTTCGCCGAGACGCCCGTTGCGGAAAGCGATGAGGATAAGCCTGGCGTAATTCTGGATTACGACACAAGCGGCAATCTTGTCTCACTTGAGATATTGGATGCCTCGCGGCGAGTTACTCTGCCAAGCAAGATAGAATATCAAGTCTCGCCGGCGGCAGGATAAGTTAAGGTCATTATGCGTGACGATTATTAGGGAAGATGGGTTGAGGAAGATGGGTTCAGATGATCGATTCGCAGAGCGGTGTATAATTTGGGCAAGGTATTCAACATTGCGTAAAGATACCGCAAACTGGATTGCGCTAACTGAGTACGATATTGAAACTGCCCGCCATATGCTTGAAACTGGGCGGTATCTATACGTTGTCTTTCTTTGTCATCTTGCGCTGGAGAAAATACTCAAAGCGCATGTGGCAGAAGTAACCCAGACTTTTCCCATCAAAACGCATGATTTGATTTATTTGGTCAAGAAGTGTGAGTTGGAGTTTCCAGAAACTTATCTGGATTTCATTGGTAAAATCAACACAGCCAGCATACCCACCCGTTACCCCGACGACTTACAACGTTCTTTGAAAGAGTATCCAAAATCAGTCGCTAAAGATTATTTGAGTCAAACTCAAGAGATTATTCAATGGCTAAAAGAACATCCGAACTTAAGCGAATAGTCGGGCGATATCGCACCCAGCTCGAAAAGATGGGGATTCGTCCGGCCCATATTTTGCTTTATGGCTCACAAGCCGCTGGCACTGCCCGCGAAGGCAGTGACATTGACCTGATTGTCATTTCCGACGACTGGAAAAAATATAACCACCGCCAGCGCTTGGAATTACTTGGAATCGCCTCGGCCAGAATTTTAGAACCTATTCAAGCGCAGGGATTTACGCCCAGTGAAATCAAATCGAAAAAGGTTATGCCTTTTTGGGAACAGATAATAAAAGAACAGACGATTGCAGTTTAATCAAGTCGCAAGTCCCGGATTATTGAGTCTCAGCCATGAAGAACTTGGAGATTTTCAAAATCTCCAAGTTCTTATTTCCGATGCGCGGGGTAAAATAAACGGGAGGAAGAATAAAAATGATGAAAACCTGTAAACAAATTTTCCTGTGCCTTTTCTTTATTATGGTTGTAACGAGCTGTGCTAATGCTGCTCCCACGCCTTTTGCAAGTTCAACTGCGGCTGAGACCGCAACGCGAGTTGCAACTCAAACACCATCTTCTACACCAACTGCCGTGCCGACTCCTACTGAGGCGGGACCGAAAGTAGGAGATACGAAAGTTGAAAATGGGTTTACCTATACCTATACAGAGGTAAAATCACCTGACGGCGTCAAAGAATATGCGGGCTATTTTCGGCCATTGGCAGTCAATATCCCATTTATAGATAACAATGGAATGTACGCGCCTATCCTTGGTCCTGATGGAAAATCTGTTCTTAAAAATCCAGATGGAAAAAATCAATGGCAGGGCGCCAAAAGTATTGGGCCGACAACCGTCTATGTAGAGTTAGGCGTTCAGGATGAGTTCATAATAAAAAGCATTGGACACACTCCGCACCCCATTCCATTTCAGAAAACTACGCAATATGAAGACAGAATGCTTGCAGTAATGTTACAGCACTATTTTCATACTGATAATTCCACGCAAGATCAAAATGATGTTTATTTTGCCGCAATACAAAGTGGTAAGGTATCTTACACGTTTACGGATGGCTCAAAGACATACACGTGGCCATTTTCACCCGAGTCCGGGGCTACGGTGTACGTTGTTAATTATAATAATGTAGCGCCTACCGCGGAAAATGGAGTGAAGCAGTGGTCTGCCGCGCCGAGTAATCATGTTTTTCGTACCGCATTTTGGGGAGTGGATCAAAAAGGTATCATTGGAATGATCGCTTCTGAGAAACCGTTCTCTGAACTTACTGATTTTGAGCTCCGAATGTTACCAATATGGCATATAGCGGTGGTCATGCATAATGCAGACGTGACAAAAGCGGGGTTTGATCAATTTGTTCAAGAGCAAGTGCAGATGGCAGATAAACAACCTTGGCCACAATTAACGATAGAGCGGTAATCGCCGACAACTCCGGCCTTGTGCTTTTGTGTGGCGGGTAATTTTGTGCTAAAGTAGAAATATCACTATCTTGTCAGAGGAATCCATGCGCCGCGTTTTCTATATTTTGCTTATATTGACTATGTTAGCCGCTTGCCAGCCCATTGCGCCCGTCGCAATAGCAACATCTACCGAAATCCCAGCGACCTCAACCATGACCCCATCGCCTATTGAAACGCTAACGGTCGTGCCGACTCCGACAGAGACGGGACCGAAAGTGGGAGACCAAAAATTTGAGCATGGGTTTACTTATACATATACCAAAGTTGAACTTCCCAACGGCAAAGAATATTTCGGTTATTTCCGGCCGCTAGCAGTGGATGTGCCGTTATGGGGTACCGCGGGTGGGCAAGTGGGGGTACTTAATCCTGACGGAACCCTGGCCAAAAATCCTGACGAAACTGATAAAAAGCAAGATAATAGAAGCATCGGACCGATTAATGTAAAGGTTGAAATTGATGCCTCGGATGAGTTTGTAATAAAGGATATTGCCCACCCGTTGGCTCCAAATCCTTGGCCAAGAGGGCAATCAGTGTATGGTCGTACATTAGATCCTGAGTTATATCAGCATTATTTTCCGGGTGCGAATCCGTTTTCTAATGACCCAGTGAAGTATGCTCTCTATAGAGCGGCTTTAGCAAGCGGCGCCGTATCCTATACCTTTATGTATGGCCCCAATACATACACCGTGCCAATATCACCTGATTCCGGAGCTACAGTGTATGTCATCAATTACAAGAATGCGACAGATGCGAACGGGTTTAAACAGTGGTCCGCCTTTGGTAAGCATAATTTTTCGACCGCATTTTGGGGAACGGATACGCATGGCCTTGTCGGGGCGATTGCCTCTGAGTCGCCGCTGTCAGAACTTTCGGATCCAGAGCTCATGACATTTCTTTTATGGCATCTATCAGTGGCTATAAATAATAAAGATGTGACAAAGGTGGGTTATGGAGATCATCTATTTCTGTCATTGGTACAAGATGCGGTGAAGCTCCCTTGGGTGCAATATGTTATCGTTCGGTAAGGCTCTCAACCCTATCTGATATTCTTGAGACACATTTCGTCTTCTGTGTGATATCTCTTTTGAATAGAATACCGGTGACAACGCGGTCTCTTGTGCAAATTGTTCACCCGATAGGAACATAAAATGAAAGATCTCTTTATCAAATGGTTCATGTCCATCAACACCTTCCTCCTCCGCCTCAGCCGCGGACGGATTGGAAGTAAACTCGGCACGCAAACAATTTTGCTTTTGCACACGACTGGACGAAAATCAGGACAAGAGCGTGTCATCCCGATTGCGTATTTTGATTATGAGAGCAAGTATCTGATCGTCGCGTCGAATTGGGGAAGAGATCATAATGCCGAGTGGTATTTGAATTTGAAGAAACAGCCACGTGCTGTGTTGGAAGTTGATGGAAAGAGAATCGAAGTCCAAAGCCGCGAAGCGATGAATGATGAATACGATCGGCTGTGGAAGTTTGCCACCGAAAAACATCCGCCGTATTTGGATTATCAAAAGATGACGACGCGCCACATCCCCATCATGGTGTTCGAGCCAATTGTCATTGCGAGCGATGATTGAGTAGCCGTGTTCTTCGGCGTATCGAAATCGAGCGAAGCAATCTCGTCATTATTCCAAATGTTTGTTTGATGTCGCTAAGACTGCCACGTCGGGCTGCGCCCTCCTCGCAGTGACATGCCAGCATCCGAATTGACAGTTCAACTCCAAGCGGCTAAACTAAGCCAAGCTTTATTCAGGAGTCATCCATGGATTTCGATACTGACGATGCTGTCTCGCGACGCATCCAGGCCTTTACCGAGCGTGTTTCGATGCTCAAAGAAAATGATCTATATTTTTATAATCAACCCATCGAAGAGATCCGCGGCGGGGCCAAAGTGCTGGTGCGC
>Ga0172370_10001541_pt1 | contig 34858 bp, 32 predicted proteins | sample LakKiv5m_FD_114538 | JGI IMG/M metagenome (GOLD analysis project Ga0172370, IMG submission 114538) | Freshwater microbial communities from Kabuno Bay, South-Kivu, Congo - kab_022012_11.5m | ecosystem: Environmental > Aquatic > Freshwater > Lake | place: Democratic Republic of the Congo...
AGCAACCGAGGCGGTTGCTGACAGTCCCGACAGCCCAGGCGGAGAAGGCAAGGACAAGCACAGGAAGGACAAGGAGGAGCCACACGTCGACAAACGAGCCTTGACGGCCTGCTTTCATAGATGTCGGCGTGGGCTCTCCGTCACTCGGCGCGGCGCCTGCGGGCGGAGAGCCACTGCCGCCGCCACCCGCCGGGCGCCTCGCGGCGCCGTTGGAGTTTACCGGCGCCAATCGCAACCCGATGCCGGGGTCGCGATACGCGCGCCGGAGGCCGCGCTGTGAGGTGCGGGCACGAGGATGGACGTCGTACGAGATCGAGATTGGGCATGCGTACCGATCGGTGTAGAGTTCGTGCGTCGCGGGACGGACGGGATCGGATCGCGGTATGCCGATGGAAAAAGAGCACATCATTCGAGAGATTCAACGTACGGCGAATGCCAATGGGGGTGTTGCGTTCGGATGGAGGCGTTTCGAAGACGAGACGGGGATTCGGTACTACGACTGGTACGGTCAATACTGGACGCGTTGGGGAGATGCCGTCAGCGAGGCCGGGTTCACGCCGAACCGGATGTCTGAGGCATACGATGACGCGTTCTTGATAAGCCAGTTGGCTCGACTGACCCTCCGCCTGGGCAGGGTTCCGACACATGGCGACCTCCTACTGGCAACTAAAAGCGATCCCGAGTTCCCGTCTGAGAAGGTGTTTCGGCGTCTTGGGTCCAAGCCTCAGCGTGCGGCCCGCATCCTCGCTTATTGCGCGTCCAACCCAGGGTACGCTGACGTAGCGGCTCTCTGGGGACAGGTCTCGACCGTAGAACGGACCGCAGAGATCGAGGACGCGGAGGATGCCCCGACGGTGGTGGGCTACGTTTATCTGCTCCAGCACGGGAAACGCCGCGAATACAAGATCGGCCGTACGAACAATCCACTACGGCGGGAAGGGGAACTCGGCATCCAACTCCCGGAGAAGCTACAACCTGTCCACTACATCAAGACGGATGATCCGGCGGGCATCGAGGCGTACTGGCACTCGCGTTTCGGCAGCAAGCGCAAAGAGGGCGAGTGGTTTGAGCTTACGGCTCAGGACGTGCGCGCTTTCAAGCGCTGGAGGAGCATCTACTGAGGCGTTGGCGTGGAGAAGGTGTGTAAGGTGCGGCAGGAGACATGACCCCTATGAGCGCCATCAAGCTCTTCGAATCCAAGCGCATCCGGTCGATCTGGGTCGAAGCGGACCAGAAGTACTTCTTCTCCGTGTCCGACGTAGTCGGCGCACTGACCGACAGCGGCGATCCCAAGGCGTACTGGCGGCAACTCAAGAAGCGCGAGGGTGAACTCGTGACAGTTTGTCACGGGTTGAAGCTCGTGTCGGCAGACGGCAAGCGCCGCCTCGAGGATTGTGCCCATAGCGAGGGCCTGCTCCGCATTATCCAGTCGATCCCGTCGCCCAAGGCCGAGCCATTCAAGCGCTGGTTGGCGACGGTCGGCTACGAGCGGCTCGAGGAGATCGAGAACCCGGAGTTGGCGGCCCAGCGCATGCGAGCCATCTACCGTGCCAAGGGATACAGCGACGAGTGGATCGAGAAGCGCGTTCGTGGCATCGCTGTCCGAGACGAGCTGACGAACGAGTGGAACAAGCGCGGTGTGAAGGAGCAACGCGAGTACGCCATCCTGACGGCCGAGATGAGTCGCGCCACGTTTGGAATGACGCCGTCGGAATATCGGGCCTTCAAGGCCCTCGACCGTCCGGCCGACAACGTCCGCGATCACATGACCGACCTGGAATTGATCTTCACGATGCTCGGCGAGGCGTCCACGACAGAGATCGCGCGCAATGTTGACGCGCAAGGCTATCCACAGAACCTGGAGGTCGCGCGCGAAGGTGGCGCTGTCGCCGGTAGCGCCCGAGAAGACCTCGAGAAGCGGTCGGGGCGAGCGGTTTCGACGCGCCAGAACTTCAAGGAGCTTCCTGAACGTGTGGTGCGAAAGAGCCTGAAGAAAGGCACTCCGTAGAACCGTGGCGGCGAGGTGGCTCCGTACCCCTCTCTGCTTGACGGAGAGGGGGCCAGGGGGTGAGGTTAGAGCGCACGCCGTGAGGTCTCCTTGTCGAATGTAAAGCTCCTCATCGATCACGAGCTGGCCGAGGCCTTCGGCTCGTCCCTCGAGCCCTTCGCCGACCTGGCCGTGGTGCGGTCCACGCACGACGTGGAGGCCGCGGACCCGACCGGGGTCCAGGCCATCGTCGTCCGCACCGACCAGAAGATCCGCCCCGCCGTCGCGGCGCGCTTCCGGCAGCTCGAGGCCGTGTTCACGGCGTCGGCCGGGCGTGACCACGTGGGCGACGTCGGCGTACCGGTCGTCGACGCGCGCGGGGGCAACGCGGCAGGGGTGGCCGATTGGGTCGTGCTCGCGTTGCTCCGGCAGGTGGGGTTCGACGGCCTGCGGCCGAGGGTCGGTGTGCTGGGGTGCGGAGAGACGGGCGGGCGGGTGCTCACGCGCCTCAGGGCCCTGGGCTTCCCGACCATCGCGGTCGACCCGCCACGGCAGCGGCGCGACCCCACGTTCCTGAGCGCCCCCGTCGAGGCGTTGCAGGAGTGCGACGTGCTCACGCTGCACGTGCCGCTGACGCCCCGCGGGCTGCCCTTCGCCACCGAGGGTTGGCTCGACGCGGCGCGACTGGCCGCGTGGCGCCGCCCCGTGCACGTGCTGTCGGCGGCCCGGGGGGAGGTGGTCGACGAGGCGGCGGTGCTCGAGGGCCTCGCGAGCGGCCGCGTCGCGTCGTTCAGCGCCGACGTCTTCCTGCACGAGCCGCGGCCCCGCGAGCGTACGATCGCGGCGACGCGTCTGGCCACCCCTCACGTGGCGGGTCGCAGTGACGACGGCCGGCGCGGGCTGCAGCAGCGCACCCTGCACGCGCTCAGCCGGCACTTCGGCTGGAACCCCGCGTACCTGCCCGATCTGCCACCTGAGGTGGCGGCCGCGCCGGCCTTCGACGACCTGCTGCCGTGGCTCGACGCCCAGGTGGGCTTCGGGGCGCTCGACGCCGCCTTGCGCGCCGACACCGACGCCTTCGCCACGTTACGCTCCCACCACCGCCGCCGCGATCTCGCGGCGCTCCGCCTCGAGGGCGGCTCCGAAGCCGTGCACCGCGCCGCCGCCCTCATCGGCCTGGGGGCGCGGTGAGGCGAACGCTCCGGCGCGCCACCGAAGCGTTGGGTCGCGCGCGCGGTCGCTTGCAGGCCGCTGCCGACCTCAAGCTGCGCCCCCGGCTCAGTGTGCACGCCTGGGATGTCCTCCGACGGGGGATCTTCGGCCTCGAGGAGGCCACCGCGCGCCTGGTGTTCCCGCTGCTCGAGGGGGCGTCGCCGACCGAGGTGGCCGCCCTGGCTGCGATCGAACCCGTCGACGAAGCGCGCGCCACGGCCCTCGACGCGTACCTGCGCTCGCACGGGCACCAGGTGGCGTGGCTCCGCGAGCTGCGCCAGCGGCGGGGCGCCACCGTGCTGGCCGCGTGGTGGCAGGGCAGGGTGGTGGCGCACGTGGTGCTGGTGCCGCGCGCCGAGTTGCCCGACGGGCGGGCGGCCGTGCAGCTCGTCAACTTCCACGTGGCGGCGGCGCTGCGCGGGCTGGGCCTCGGCCGACGCTTGCTGGAGGTCTTTCGCGAGCGGGCCAGGGCGGCCGGGGCTTCGGTCATCCGGCTTACGGTCAACCGCGGTGACGAGAGGGCCGTCCTGTTCTACCGGGGCGCCGGGTTCGAGGTGGTCGACGCCGCACAGGTGCGGCAGGTCCCGGGTCGGGAGACGATGGAGGGTCCGGCTTGAAAAAACGTTGCGTTACGGATTGTTACGATCGAGTTCCGCGGTAAATTTGCCCCCCGCGGGCTCGGACCTATAGTCGACCGTGCGGCGGACTTCCTGACAGTGGCACAGCATGAACAAAACGTGGTTCCTCCTCTCGTTCGGCGGCATCATCGCGCTGGTGTGGTTCCTCGCCGGGCCCATCGCGCAGGGGCTCGCCTGGGTGGCCACGACCCAGCGCTATCCCGTCGCGACCCGTCGCGCCGCGCCGCCCGCCAAGCCGAACGCCGCGCGCCCCGAGCAGGCCACCGGCCGCCGCATCGAGATCATGGAGATCGACAAGAAGGCTACCGACCAGCACACGATCAAGCTGCGCTACCAGGAGAACCTCGCGAAGATCAGCGAGTGGACCGGCATCCCCGTGGAGCGCATCCTGGCCCTGAACCCCAAGTCGCGTTGGGCGGGCGAGGGCTACCAGCTGAAGCTCACCATGACCGGCGAGCAGGTGAACGCGCTCCTCGAGCACCGCACGACCTTCCACCAGGAGTACCGCGATCGCTTCTACGACCAGTACATCGAGGACAAGGTCGTCGACTACCTGGTGCAGCCGGGCGACACGATCCAGGAGCTCTGCAAGCGTTACGCGCCGCTCGAGCCCTGGGTCGTGAAGGACTACAACCCCACGGTCATCCTGAACTCGCTGCCTGGCGGGCGAAAGATCGCCATCCCCACGTTCAAGGAGCGCGCGCGTGGCGGCGCCGGCGAGAACCCGCACGTGTTCGGCAAGGAGACCGTGACCTTCCTGAGCATCCAGGTGCGCCTGGGCGAGACCCTGGAGCGCCTGTCCGAGTGGAGCGGCACGACCCTCGAGGACCTGAGGCGCGACAACCAGATGAACGACGGGGCCGAGGTCAAGCCCGGCCAGACCATCAGCGTCCGGCTGAACGAGAAGCGCGCCACGGCCTTCGAGACCCTGCGCGAGCGCTTCGCGTCCGACGTCTTGAAGGAGCTCGAGGACAAGTACTACTCGATCCACGTGCTGGCCGCGGGCGAGTCCCTGTGGACGCTCTCGCAGCGCTACAAGATTGACGGTAAGCGGCTCGAAGACTACAACTCCGACAAGGACTTCCGGAAGCTGGCCCGGGGGGCCAGGATCCGCATCCCGAAGACCGAGGCACCGTTCGCCGAGCTGCAAGCGAACCTGGCAAAGGTTCATTGAGGTAGGTTCCCCGATGAAGTTCGAATACACGCACGAGTTCTCGGCGCCGATCGAGCGCATCGAGCGTCTCATGACGCACCCGGACATCAACCGGATCATGACCGAGCGCATGACCACGATCATCGGCACCGAGGTCAAGGCGCGCGTCGAAGAAGGCGCCGTCGTGCGCCGCAAGGTGCTCTACAAGCCCGAGCCCATGATCAAGAGCGTCGGGCCCATGAAGGTCGAGCCGCGCTGGATGGAGTGGGTCGAGGAGTCCACGTACGACGTCTCGCGCCACGAGGGGCGCTTCGTGAACACCCCGGTCATCGGCCAGATCGCCGAGAAGATGGTGAACAACGGCACGGTGCGCTTCGTGTCCACGCAGAAGGGCTGCCGCCGCGTGCTCACGGGCGAGCTCACGGTCAAGATCTTCATCGTCGGCAAGATCGCCGAGAAGATCATCGCGTCGACCGCCGAGAAGATCCTGAAGGAGGAGGCCGACCTCCTCGAGAAGCTCGCCGCCTCCGGAGAGCTCGCGTAGCCGCCTTCGCGAGCGACCTTCCGGCATGGAGTCGCAGACCGTCCTCTCCGAGGTCCTGAAGGCGCTCCACGAGGAGCGCAGCCTTCGCCGCTTTTTCGCGCTGCTGTGGCGCTCCGGGCGCGAGACCGCCGAGAGCAACCGATCGCTCCGCCGCTCGTTCCGCCTCCACGCCCTGGGGCTCGTGCTGGTCATCGCGATCATCGACGCCGCCCTGTGGCACCTGCACCCGGGCTCCGCCGCCATGGTAGTCTCGCTGGCGGGCGCGTTCTGGCTGGGCGCCGTGCTGCTGATCACGTACTTCCAGTTGGGGTTGTTCCGCACGGAGGATGGGCGGCCTCTGGCTCGATTCGGGCTGCCGAACACGCTCACGCTGGCCCGCATAGCGCTGCTCGCCCCGCTGTTCCACCTGGTGGTCTTCCACGACGAGACGCCCGCCCTGCGCGCGCCGTTGCTGGTGGCCTTCGCCGGGCTGGCCGTGTCCGACGCCGTCGACGGCTTCCTGGCGCGGCGCCTGCACCTCGAGAGCGTCTTCGGGCGCGTGCTCGACCCCGTGTCGGACATGCTCTTCAACTCGATGATCTCGCTCGCGTTGGTGCTGGCGGGCGCGCTGCCGTGGTGGCTGCTGCTGGTGGTCTGGCCGCGCTACTTCGTGCCGCTCGTCGGGGGGTACTACCTGTTCCTCACCCACGGCCCCTTCCGCATCCACCCGACGCGCATGGGCAAGCTGTCGGGTTTCGTGCTGGGGTTCCTGATGGGTGCGGCGTTGGTCGAGATGTTGTACCCCAGGCTGCTGCCCGCCGGGTTGCCGCTCGCGTTGCTCTGGATCGGGGCCGTGCTCCTGGCCGTGAACGTCGGGTACGTGCTCCTGCTCGGTTCCCGGGAGCTCCACGGGAGCGCGAAGTAACCGCTCGGTTACAACTCGGACTTGACCTGCCGCGGCGCGTATGGTGGATTTCGGCCGCCGGTCGACCGGCCCCGACGCCTGGAGGTTCCCATGGCCGCCCCGTCCGTCCCTGGTTCCTGGCCCGTCTCCGCCGAGGTCCGCGCCGCTTTCTCTCGCGCGCTGCCTGCCGACCTGATGATGGCGCGTGCTCGGCACCGCCTGAGCCTCGAGCGCCGCACCGAGTACTGGGCGTTGCAGGCCGAGCGCCTGGTGTGGACGACGCCGTTCCACGACGTGGTCACCGAAGCCGATGACGGCGTGGGCGTCCGCTGGTTCGACGGTGGCAGGTTGAACGCGTGCGCGAACGCGCTCGACGTCCCTGTCGCGGCGGGCGGTGGGGCGAACCGTGCGCTCCTGGCCTGGCAGCCCGACGGCAGCCTGGCCTCGTGGACGTACGCCGAGCTGCTGGCGCTGGTCGACGCTCTGGCGGCGGGCTTGGCGGCCCACGAGCTGACCTGCGGGGACCGCGTGGCGCTGTACCTGCCCGACGTCCCCGAGGCCGTGGCGCTCCACCTCGCCGTCGCCCGGCTCGGCCTGGTTGCGGCGCCCATCTCGTGGCACTTCTCGGCCGACCTGGCGCGCCAGTGCCTGACCGACTGCGGCGCGCGCGCGGTGCTGGTGGCTGGCGACACGCCCGACGCCGCCTATGCCGAGCGCCGCGACCAGGTCGTCGCCGCGCTGCCGGGCGTGCGTGTCTTCGCCACGGGCGGCGGCGTGGCCGGCGCGACGAGCTGGGAGCAGTTGCTGGCGGCCGGCGGCGGCAAGAGCGCCGCGCCCGTCCCGGTGCCCTCCGAGCATCCGCTCCTGATCCGCTACGCCCGCTCGGCCGCCGGACCGCGCGGCGTGGTCTTCGCGACCGCCGGGTTCCTGGTACAGGCCGTGGCCACCCACGCGCTGGTCTTCGACGCGGCGCGGCCCGGCGGCCGGCTGCCATCGATCCACGCGTGCCCCGAGCTCGACAGCATCGCGACCCTGGCGCACGGCCTGTGGGGCGCCCTGGCGAGCGGTACGGCGCTCTCGATCCGCCCGGGGCACGAACCCGACGCCGACGTGCTGGCCCGTATCGCCGCGGCCGAGGACGAGATCGGGCTCCTGACGCACCCGCGCCACCTGATGGCCTTGCGCGAGGTGTTGGGCGAGACCACGCTGGGCGAGCGCCGGTTCGCCTTCGTGGCGTGTACGGGCGATGCGCTCACGCCGCGCCTGCTGCGCTTCGCGGGGGCCGCGCTCACCCACGGCGATGCGTGCGTGTTGAACCTGTGGGCGCAGACCGAGAGCGGCGGCGCGTTGCTCGCCACGCGGCCGAGCGCCGAGCTGAACCGCGTCGGCTCGCTCGGGCTGCCCCTGCCGGGCCTCGACGCGCTGGTGGTGAACGATTTGGGCCAGCCGTGTCGTTGGAACGAGAGCGGCCAGCTGTGCTTCCGCGGCACGTGGCCGGCGCGCGCGCGGGACATCCTGGGCGATCCCGGGCGCTTCCGGCAGGCGCACTTCGGGTTGCTGCCCGGGTGCTTCGCGACGCGCGACGGCGTGCGCATGGATGCCGAGGGCTTCGCCTGGTACATGGGGCGCCTCGACGACGTGGTCAAGGTCGACGGCGAGTCCGTGGCCACGGCCGAGGTGGAGCAGGCGCTGGCCGGGAACCCGCGCGTGGCCGAAGTGGCCGTGGTCGGGGTGGCCGAGCGCGACGTGGCGCTGGTGGCCTTCGTGGTGGCGGCGGGCGGCGTGCTGCCCGACCAGGAGGCCGCGCTGTCCGACGAGCTGTCCGCCGGGGCGCGCGCGCGCCTCGGGGATCTCGCGCGGCGCCTGCGCATCGTCTTCGCCAGCGCGCTGCCGCGTACCCGCTCCGGCAAGGTGGTTCGTCGCGTGCTGAAGCGACTGGCGACCGGCGACGTGCGACCGGGTGAGGACCTGCACCACGTGGCCAACCCCGAGAGCCTCGACGACCTGCTGCAGCGCTCGCAAGCGAACCCCGGCGAGCAGAGGTGACCCATGGTCGACACCCCGAATCGACTCCTGGAGTCCATCGCGGAGCTCGGCCGGCTGCGCGTCAACACGCGCGGCCTCGAACGCCAGGTGGCAGAGAGCGCGGGCGCGTGGCTCGATCAGGCGACCCTCCGGCTCGCGGGCGGAACGTCGACGGACGAGTACGGCCAGCTGCGCGCCGAGGCCGCCGGCCTGGTCGAGGCCCTGCGGGCCGTCGCGGGCCCCGGTCGCGCCAACCTGCTCTTGGGACGGGCGCTCAGCCTGTTCGTGAAGCTCGAGGCCGCCGACGACGGCGCGGGACTGGTCCGCCGCATGGTCGGCGCCCGGGTCGCGGCGCGCGTGATCGCGGCGCCGTCCGTCGTGCTGGTCCTGAACCCCGGCTCCACCTCGACCAAGGTGGCGCTCTTCGAAGGCCTGTCCAAGCGGCACGAGTTCGAGGTGCACCTCTCGCCGGGAGCGCCCGACGGTATCGAGCCGCGCGCGCGGGCCATCCTGGCCTGGATGTCCGAGACCGGCGTGGGGCTCGATCGCCTCGACGGCATCGCCTGCCGCGGTGGCTTCCTGAAGCCCGTGCCCACCGGCACGTACCGCGTGGTCCCCGAGATGGTGCGCGACCTCGAGACGCCGCGGATCGCGCACGCCAGCAACATGGCCATCCCCATCGGCCTGAAGATTGCGCAGCTGGCCGGCCGCGAGCAGGAGATCCTGCTGACGACCAGCGACCCGGTGGTCTCGGACGAGATCGACACCGTCGAGCGCCTGACCGGCTTCCTGAAACAGAAACGCGACGGCTCGGGCGCGCACTACCTGAACCACAAGGCCGTGTGGCGCACCCTGGCGTCGCTCAGCGAGCGCCCGCCCGACGAGTTCGGCGCCATCACGGCGCACGTGGGCGGCGGCGTGTCGTTCGCCCGGCACTCCGGTGGCCGCGTCACGGCGCTGGTCGACGCCTTCGCGGGGGTCGCCTCCGCGAACCGCTGCGGCGTCCTCGACCTGCCCCGGCTGCTGACCGCCCTGAAGAGCAGCGACGTCACGCTGAAGGAGTTGGAGGCCGTGGTGTACTCGCGCGGCGGACTGCTGTCGCTCGCGGGCACCAACGACTTCCGTGCGCTCACCTCGTTCCGCGAGAAGGGCGCCAACGAGGCGCAGCGTGCCAAGATCGACCTGGTGCTCGACTTCTACGGCCGGCAGTTCGCGTCGTCCATCCTGCGCCTGGCGGCCGACGGGCAACCGGTCGAGGTGGTGGCGTTGACCGGCGGCCTGGCCCGCTCGGCCGACCTGGTCGAGCGCGTCACGGCCAACCTGGCCGGGCACTTCGCCCTGGTGGTGGTCCCCGGCTCGCTGGAGCACGAGGCGCTGGCCGCCGGGTTGCTGGCCGGCCTGCACGATCCCTCCACCTGTCGCGACTACGCCCGCGAGCGCGACGCCCTGCACCGGCGCCGGCTCGACGAGGAGCGCCTGCTCGACACGGTCGTGTTCGACCGGCCGGTGCTGTTCAAGAAGGAGGGCGCGCCGCTCTCCAGCCTCGACGAGGTCATCGACGCGGCGCGCCTGTCGGTGCGCGATCTGGCCGAGCCTCCGCGCATCGGCATCGTGGGCGCCGACAACGACGAGGCGCTGCTGGCCGCCCAGCGCGCCAACGAGGAGGGCCGCTACCGCGTGGCCACCTTCTCGCTGATCGGCGACTCGGCCGCCATCAACGCCGCGGCGTACGAGACCGACCTCGTGCTCGACGGTGCGCAGTACGACGTGGTCGACACCGACGACCCGGTGAGCGAGGCCGTGCGCCTGTGCGCCGAGGGGCGCGTGCAGATCCTGATGAAGGGCAGCCTGCACACCGACGAGATCCTGCGCGGCGTGTTCAAGTACTTGAAGGGTTCGGGCAAGCTGGGGCCGAACGACTTGGTGTCGCACGTCCTGGTGGCCGACATCCCCGTACGCAACAAGCTGGTGCTGGTCACCGACGCCGCGGTCAACCCGTACCCCGACGAGGAGAAGAAGGTCCGCATCATCGAGAACGCCCTGCGCGTGGCGACGGCCTTGCGCGTCCGGAGGCCGCAGGTGGCCATCATCAGCGCCATCGAGAACGTGAACCGCAACGTCGAGAGCTCGGTCGAGGCCGAGCGCATCGCGCGGCGCTTCGCGGATCGCAAGGACTGCCTGGTCGAGGGCCCGCTCAGCTTCGACGTGGCCATGGATCCCGACATCGCGCGCGAAAAGGGCTACCAGGGTCGCATCCGCGGGACCGCCGACATCCTGGTCATGCCCGACATCGACGCGGGCAACGTGCTCTACAAGACGTTGACCACCCAGTCGGGTGCCACCGTGGCCGGGGTCATCCTGGCCGGCTCCCTGCCCATGGTGCTCACGTCGCGCGGCGATTCGGCGCGGTCCAAGCTTGCTTCCATCTCGCTCGCGGTCAAAATGTATATCGATGCACGCCAGAACGAGCGCGGGGCCTGACGACCTCGCCGGCCGCCGCCAGGACTGTCGGGCCCGTCTGCCCCAAGGAGAACCCATGCAGTGGCAGCTTCCGCGCATGAAGCAGCTCTACGAATCGCGCCTCATGTCGGTCGACGCCGCGTTCCAGCGCCTGCGGCCGGGGCGGCGCATCTTCATCGGCACGGCCTGCGCCGAGCCGCAGTTCCTCGTACGGAACCTCACGCGCTTCCCGACGCAGATCGCCGACTCCGAGGTGCTGCACCTGCTGTCGATGGGCGGATCGCCCGTCACCGACCCCAAGTTTCGCGACATGTTCCGGCTGAACACCTTCTTCATCGGCCGATCCGCCCGCGACGCGGTGGCGCGAGGTGACGCCGACTACACGCCCATCTTCTTGTCCGAGATCCCGAAGCTCGTGAAGACCCGGCGCTTGCGCGTCCACGTGGCGCTGGTACAGGTCACGCCGCCCGACGCCTTCGGCAACTGCTCGCTGGGCGTGTCGGTCGAGACCGTGAAGGCCGCCGTCGAGCAGGCCGACTACGTGGTCGCCCAGGTCAACGCGCGCATGCCGCGAACCCTGGGCGACAGCTTCGTGAGCGTCGAGCACCTCGACGCCATCGTGGAGCACGACGAGGAGATCCTCGAGCTGCCGCGCACCGATCCCGAGGAGGGGGCGGAGCGCATCGGCTTCTACGTGTCGCGCCTGGTGCCGAACGGCGCCACCATCCAGGCGGGCATCGGCGCCATCCCCGACGCCGTGTTGCGTCACCTGAAGGACAAGCGCGACCTCGGCGTGCACTCCGAGATGTTCTCCGACGGCCTGATCGAGCTGTACGAAGCCGGGGTCATCACCAACGCCCGCAAGTCGTTCCACCCGGGGAAGGTGATCGCCGCCTTCTGCATGGGCTCGCGCCATGTCTACGACACCATCGACAACAACCCCACCTTCGAGTTCTACCCCACCGATGTCGTGTCGGACCCGCGGAGCATCGCGATGAACGACAACATGGTGGCCATCAACTCGGCGCTCGAGATCGACCTGACGGGCCAGGTGTGCGCCGACTCGCTGGGCACGCGCTTCTACTCGGGGATCGGCGGGCAGGCCGACTTCATCCGCGGCGCCACGTTGGCCAGGAACGGCAAGCCCATCATCGCGCTGCCCTCCACGGCGCGGAACGGCGAGGTATCGCGCATTGTGCCCATCCTGGCTCCGGGAGCCGGTGTGGTCACCACCCGCGGCGACGTGCACTACGTGGTCACCGAGTGGGGCATCGCCTACCTGCACGCCAAGAACATCCGCGAGCGTGCGCTGGCGCTGATCAACGTGGCGCACCCCAAGTTCCGACCCTGGCTGCTGGCCGAGGCCAAGAAGCTCACGTACGTCTATGGCGACCAGCAGCTGCCCCCCGAGGGGGGCACGATGTACCCCGAGCACTACCGCTGGACCTACGCCCTGCGCGACGGGCGCACGACCGATGTGCGCCCCCTGAAGCCCAACGACGAGGAGCGGCTGCGCATCTTCTTCTACGGCCTGACCGAGCAGGACGTGTACTACCGCTTCATGGGCGCTGTACGCACGCTGCCCCACACGCGCGCGCAGCCGCTGGTCGTGCTCGACTACGAAGAGAAGTTCGCCATTGCGGCCACCGTCGGCGACGAGTCCGACGAGGAGTTCGTGGGCGTCGCGCGCTGGTTCCTCGATCGGGGCTCCAACTTCGCCGAGGTGGCCTTCACCGTCCTGCCCGAGTGGCAGGGCCAGGGGCTCGGCACGTACCTGCTGGCGCGCCTGATCGAGGTGGCCGAGCAGAAGGGCATCACCGGGTTCACGGCCGAGGTGCTGGCCGCCAACCGCAAGATGCTGAACGTGTTCTTCAAGAGCGGCTACGAGGTCCGTTCGAAGGTCGAGGACGGCGTGACCACGCTGTCGTTCTCGTTCGACCGCAAGGTGCGCCTGCCCGGAGACGTCGGGGGAAGGCCCTAGCGGGGGCCCGGGCTCCGCCGTTCCGGGTTGGGATCGGCGCTGTCATTTGGTACATTTCCGCCGACCACCTTGGGGCGGCTCGGGCCGCGCGACGCATGGACGTGGAACGACTTCGCCGGGACTTTCCTCCTCTGCAGGAGACGTCGCGCGGTCGTCCGGTCGTCTACTTCGACAACGCCTGCATGACCCTGAAGCCCACGCCCGTCCTCGACGCCATGCAGGCGTACTACCGCACGAGCCCCGGTTGCCACGGCCGTTCGAACCACCTGTTCGGGCGACGCACCACCGAGGCGTACGACGGCGCCCGCAAGCGGCTCCAGAGGTTCTTGGGTGCCGCTCGCCCGCATGAGGTGATCTTCACGCGCAACGCCACCGAGGCCATCAACCTGGTGGCGTCGGGGCTGGGGCTCGGCGTCGGCGACGTGGTGCTCACGTCCGACGTCGAGCACAACTCGAACCTGTTGCCGTGGCAGCGCCTCGCGAAGCGCTCCGGCGTGCGGCACCGCGTGGTGCCCGGGCGCCCCGACACGACCTTCGACCTCGACGCCTACGCCGGCCTGCTCCGCGAGGGGGGCGTCAAGCTCGTGTCGGTGCTGCACACCTCGAACCTGAGCGGGGTCACCTTTCCCGTCGACGACGTGGTCGAGCTCGCCCATCGCCACGGCGCCCAGGTGCTGCTCGACGCGGCGCAGGCGCCCCTGACGCACGCCCTCGACGTGAAGCGGTGGGGGGTCGACTACCTGGCCCTGTCGGCGCACAAGATGCTCGGTCCCACGGGCTTCGGCCTGCTCTACGCGCGCGCCGATCGGCAAGCGGGGCTCGAGCCGCTGCTGGTCGGTGGCGAGACCGTGCAGGACACCACCTACGTGTCCTCCGAGCCGGCTCCGGCTCCCGATCGCTTCGAGGCGGGATTGCAGGACTACGCGGGCGCCGTGGGGGCCGCCGCCGCCGCCGACTACGTGCAGAAGCTCGACCCCGCGGCCATCCGTCGCCACGTGGTCGCCCTGAACGCGCGGGCTACGCACGCACTCCTGGCGCTCGACCGCGTGCAGCTCGTCGGCCCCGCCGATCCCGCGCTCCGCGGCTCCGTGCTCACCTTCGTGGCCGAGGGGATGCGCAGCGAGGACCTGGCGCGCGTCCTCGACGAGGGCGCCGGCATCATGGTGCGGTTCGGCAAGCACTGCGTGCACTCCTGGTTCAACGCGCGCAAGGTGCCCGACACGGTGCGCGTGTCTTTCGGTCCCTACAACACCCCGGACGAGGTCGACCTGTTCGTCGAGCACGTGACCCGCGTCCTCCGGCACTTCCGGTGAGGGCGTCGGCATGGCCTGCTGCGGCATGAAGCGCGAGAAGGGCCGGCCGTTCCTCGCCCAGGTCCTGTTCCTCGGCGCGGCGGCGCTGGCGTTCGCGCTGGCCGTCGTGGTCGTCCACGTGCTGGCGCCCTTCCTCCGATCCGCGCGCGACGGTCGCGTCCCGCTGGCGCGGGCGGGCTGGAGCTTCCTCGGCCGCACGGGCGCCCGCGCGCTCGACACGCCCTTCCTGGTCGATCCCCTGCTGCGCTGTCGCGTGTCGGGCCGCGCCTACCCCCTGTCAGCGACGCTCGCCGGCCTCTGCTACCGCTACTTCAACGTGCTGCTGCTCGCGGCGCTCTGCGCCACGGTGTACGGGCTCGTCGTGCTGGGGCAGGGCGTGTTCGCGATCGGCGGTGCCTCGTGACGACCCCCCGCGCCGGCGATGTCGTGCTCATGTTCTCGGGGGGCTACGATTCGACGATCGCGGCCATCCGGTTGGCCGAGACCTACGAGCGCGTTCACCTGGTCACGTACCGGTCCTACGGCATCACGCGCGTGCGTCGCTGCGAGCGCCATGTCGACGAGCTGCGCCGTGCCTTCGGCGCCGAGCGCTTCCCGCACACCTACCTCGACCTGCACGACCTGCACCGCGCCATCCTGTCGGGCTTCTTCGCCGACTACGAGCGCTATTGCAAGGGCAGCGCGCCCGGCATCGTCTGCATGGGCTGCAAGCTGTCGATGCACACGCGCACCATCGCCTTCTGCCTCGAGCAGGGCATCTCCGACGTGGCCGACGGGGCGTTGCGCACGCAATCGGACCACCCCGAGATGATGCCCGAGGTCATCAACACGCTCCGCGCCTTCTACGCCGAGCACGGCATCCGCTACTTCAGCCCCATCTACGACCTCGAGCTCGACGTGCACGCGAAGCGGGCGTACCTGCGCGCGCGCGCGTTCTCGGTCGGATTGCGCCTGGGGCGCTCGAGCAAGTCCGTCCAACCCGTGTGCCTGGTGGGCCCGCTCGCCACCGTCTGGAGCTTCTCGGAGCCCGTGCGCGAGCCCGACATGGTGGCCTACGTGGTCGACAAGCTGCCGGTGGCACGTCGCCTGCTGGAGCCCTGGTGCGAGCGGCACGCGGCGGTCGTCGACCCGGCCGTGCAGTCGGGCGCCATCGAGCGCCTCGAGCATCGGGCCGTGATCGCCGAGCCCGAGTTCGGGCCACGCTTCGACCGGGGTCTCAGCCGCGCGTTCTCGTGGCTGTGGAAGGTGTTGCGGTGGATCTTCACGGGGTTCGGTAGGCCGTGACGTCGACCGTCACCGTTCGGGCACCTCGGCCTGCTCGTTCATGCCCAGCCAGTAGCTCTCGATGGTCCTGACCATCTCGAGCAAGCGATCGAACGACACCGGCTTCACCAGGTAGGAGTTGACGCCCAGATCGTAGGCGCGGTTCACGTCGGAGGGCTGGCGCGACGACGTGAGCACCACCACCGGCACGCGGCGCAGGCGCGGCTGCGCCTTGATCCACTCGAGCACCTCGAGGCCGCTCTTCCGCGGGAGCTTCAGGTCGAGCAGGATGAGCCGCGGCATGGGCGAGGTCTCGCGGTTGGCGTACGCGCCCTGGCCGTCGAGGTACGCGATGGCCGCGTCGCCGTCCTCGACCGCGTGGACGGGGTGGGGCAGGTTGGCCTTGCGGAAGGCGCGACGCACCAGCACCACGTCGTTGGGATCGTCTTCGACCATCAAGACCGGGGAACGCTCAACGCTCATGTGTGGGGTCTCCCTCCCGAAGCTCAATCCAGAAGCGACTGCCCTCACCCGGCGCCGATTGGACGCCGACCGTCCCGCCCAACCGCTCGACGCCCCGCCGGACGATGGCCAGCCCGATGCCCGTTCCCGAAAACCGGTCGCCGCCGTGCAGGCGCTCGAACACCTTGAAGATGCGCTCATGGTGCTCGGGCGCGATGCCGATGCCGTTGTCTTCGACCCATAGGCGCACGCGCCCGTCGCTCCGCTCGGCCGAGATGGTCACGTTGGGCTCGATGTCGGGCTCGACGAACTTGATGGCGTTGGTGATCAGGTTCTCGAGCGCCGAGAACAACGTCGAAGCGTGCCCCTGCACGCGCGGCAGGCGGCCGTTCACCTTGACGGTGGCCCGACGCTCGGCGATCAGCGGGACCAGCTGCTGCAGGACGTCGGAGACCAGCGTCTCGAGATCGACGGTGGCGGGCACGATCTCGGTGCGCCCCAGCCGGCTGTAGGCCAGCAGGTCCTCGATGAGCTCTTCCATGCGCTGGGCGCTGCCGATGATGCGTTCGGTGTAGTCGCGCGCCGTGGCGTCGAACCGGTCGCCGTAGTCTTCCTGCAGGGCCAGCGCGAAGCCCTGCATCGAGCGCAGGGGCGCGCGCAGATCGTGGGACACGGAGTACGAGAACGCCTCGAGCTCGGCGTTGATCTCGGTCAGCTCGCGCGTGCGCTCCCGGACCCGGATCTCGAGCTGGTCGGCGTGCCGCTTCTGCGCCTCGCGGCTGGCGGCCAGCTCTTCCTGGGCCTTGACGCGCTCGGTCACGTCGGTCCCCGTGATCACCAGGAACTCGGACCCCCTGCCCACGTCGCCCGACAAGGCGCACGTCCACTCGACGGTTCGCGTGTCACCGCGCCGCGTACGCCAGTGCCCCTCGCCCTGGACGCGGGGCTCGCCCTCCCAGGCGCGCTCGAGGGCGGCGACCATCGCGCCGACCTCGTCGGGGGATACCAGCGTTTCGACGAACGGGCGCTTCCAGACCTCGTTGAAGAAATACCCCGTGACGCGCTCGCAGGCGCGGTTGAAGCGCACGATGTGCCCCTGGCGGTCGACGACGATCACCAGCGAGCCCACGGTCTGGAGGACGGCGAACGCGAGGTCACGCTCTCGCTGGAGGATCTCGTCGGGGCTCATAAAACGGATGATATCGAAGCCGTTGGGCGCTGACAACGCGATCCAGCGAAGAACGAACCGCTCCGCGTCGTTCGACGGGGCGGCTACCGAGGCGGCAGCTTGACGATCGTCAGCCAGAACTCGTTGATGGTGCGCACGACGTGCAGGAACTGGTCGAGGTCGACCGGCTTCGTGACGTAGCAGTTGGCGTGCAGATCGTAGGAGCGCACGACGTCTTCTTCGGCCTGCGACGTCGTGAGCACCGCCACGGGGATGCGCTTCAGGTCGGGGTCGGTCTTCACCTCGGCCAGCACCTCGCGACCGTCCTTGCGGGGCAGGTTCAGGTCGAGCAGCACCAGGTCGGGGCGCGGCGCGTGCTCGTACTCGCCTTCGCGGCGCAGGAAGGCCAGGGCCTCGACGCCATCGCCCACCACGTGCAGGTTCGTGAGCAGGCGGCTCTCTTTCAGGGCTTCGAGCGTCAGGCGGACGTCGGCGGGGTTGTCTTCGACCAGCAGGATGTCGACCGGGTGCAACCGCTCGAGCCGTCCGCTGGGAAGATCGGGACCGATCGCGTGGGGCATGGGCGCCTCGTGGTCTCGGGATTCTGGAAGCTACCTATCATTTGGCCCAAGACTGGCGACCAATGTCAAGCTCGTCGTAGGCTCACGCGACAGGAGCGCGGGGGGGGGCCGGTCAGTCGCGCCGGCCGAGCAACGCCTCCGCGCCGGTCTGGGCGGCGTAGACCGCGCCGGCGACGGAGGCCATGCAGGCGCCCGTGGGCAGCGAGAGCTCGAAGGAGAGCCAGTACCCGAGGAAGGCGGCGAGGGCGCCCGTGAGCGCGGCGAGCAAGACGAGCGCCCGGGCGTCGCGCACCAGCCGGAGCGCGCCGGCGCCCGGGAACACGGCGAAGGCGAACGCGGGCAGGGCTCCCACCACACGCGTGTTCGTGGCGATGGCCGCGCCCATGCACAGGAACAGCACCGCGTCGAGCCGACGCACGGGCACGCCGTGGGCGCGCGCCGTCTCGGGGTCGAAGGCCGAGGCCACGAAGGGCCGCGCCAAGGCCACCTGCACCGCGAGCACCGCCAACGACACTCCCACCGCCTGCCACATGACCGAGCGCTCGAGGGCGATGGCGTTGCCGAACAGCACGTCGTCGATGTCGTGCACGCCCTGCGGGACGGACGCGCCGATGAGCAGCACGGCGGTCGCCGAGCCTACGAACGCGGCGCCCAGCAGCCACTCGCGCGTGATCGCGCGACCCTCGCGAACGAAGCCGAGCGCGAGCGCCCCGAGGGCCGTGAACAGGATGGCCCAGGCGCCGGGGTCCGCCAGTTCCAGGCCCGGGAACCCGGGCAGGCGATGCGCCAGCAGGAACCACGTGACCACGCCGAGGCCGGCCACCTGCGACAGCGCCGCGGGCAGGAACACCACCCGCCGCAACGTCGCGTGTACGCCCACGGCCGCCACCGCGGCCCCCGACAGCGCTGACGCCACCACCACGTCGAGCCACAGGAACGAGCTCTCGAAGAACGTCATGGCGCCCCTCCCGGCCCGGCCGCGACCCGTACGACGGCCGCCCCTCCGGCGTCCTGCACGTCCATCGCGCGGCCGTAGAGACGGCCCAGGCGCTCGCCGGTCAGGAGCGCCTCGACGGTGTCGACCGCGAACGCCGGGGGCTCCCGGCTCATGAGCGCGATGCGGCTCGCGTTCCGCGCGGCCAGCGATAGATCGTGCGTCACGAAGATCACGCCCACGCCGTGCGCGCTCGCCAGGCGGGCCACCAGGGCCATCAGGTCGTGCTCCGAGGGCAGGTCCATGCCGGCGGTCGGCTCGTCCAGCACCAGCAGGTCGGGGCGGCGGACCAGGGCGCGTGCGATGAGCGCCCGGCGCTGTTGGCCCCCCGACAGGTCACGGAACGGGCGCGGGCCCTGGTCGGTGAGGCCCAGCTCGGCCAGCAGCGCGCTGGCGTCGTGGTGCGAGGCCGCCGTCAGCTTCAGCCAGCCGGCGCCCGTTCGGGCGCCCATCCCCCCGGTGGCCACCACGTCGATCGTGCGGAGCGGGAAGATGGGATCGTGCCGTCCGCGCTGGGGCACGAACCCGAGCGTGAGCCCGGCGCGTCGCGTGACGGTGCCCGCCAGCGCAGGTTGCATGCCGAGCAGCGTGTGCAGCAGCGTCGACTTGCCCGCGCCGTTGGGGCCCACCAGGGCCAGTGTCTCGCCGCCGCGCACCTCGAGCTCGAGCCCTTCGTGCAGGCGTCGGCGGCCGTGGCCGATGGCGACCCCGTGGAGCGCGATGAGGGGCGCCGCGGCGCCCGGAGCCTGGGACATCGTCGCCTCCCGTCAGTCGGTCAGCTCGCGCACGAGCGTCTCGATCAGCCCCTCGTACGTGTTCGTCCGGACCGCCCCCACCATGGTCGGCAGCACCTTCAGCCGGGCGCCGGTCTTCTCGGCCAGCAGCTTCGACAGGTTCGTCGGGTAGTACGACTCCTGGAGCACGTAGCGGATGCCTTGCTGCTGCACGCGCGTCACGAGCCCGGCGACGTGGTCGGGGCTGGGCGGGATGCCGGGCTTCGGCTCGAGCTCGCCCGCCTCGATGAAACCGGCCCAGTCGAGCAGGTAGGTCCAGCTGCGGTGGTACACCACGACGCGCGTGCCCTTGCGGGGCGCGAGGCGCGCCTGCCACTCTGCCATGCGACCCTCGAGGCGCGAGACGAACGCGTCGGCGCGGGCGCGGTAGTCGGCGGCGTGCCCGGGATCGAGCGCGGCCAGGCGTTCGGCGATGCCGCGCGCCAGGCGGACGCCGTTGCGCGGGTCGAACCAGTAGTGCGGGTTGCCGCCCGGGTGCACGTCGCCCTTCGAGCGATCGGCGGTCTGGACGTCGAGCGGCGGGATCAGCGTGCTGCAATCCAGGTAGCCGTCGCCGCCCTTCTGCACGCGCGGGTTCCGGGCGCTCACCTGCAACGGGGGCAGCCAGCCGGCCTCGAGCTCCATGCCGACCACCAGCAGCAGGTCGGCGCGGTTCAGGTCGAGCACGAAGCTGGGCCGCGCGTCGAGCGTGTGCGGGTCTTGCGTGGGGCGTACCAGCGACGTGACGGTCACCAGGTCGCCGCCCACCTCGGCGGCGATCGCACCGAGGTCGGGGATGGTCGAGACGACGCGCGGACCGGCCTGTACGACCGTCGAGAGCAGCAGCAGCAAGGGGATGGGCCAATGGAGGGACATGGAGGCCTCCTAGTACGTGTGGGCGCCGTGCGCGCCGGCCGAGACCTCGACCTGCACGAGGGCGAGGTGGTTCACCGCGTAGCCCTCGACGTGCTCGAGGGTGTACTGCAGGCGCACGCGCGAGAAGTGACTGGGAAGGAAGGTGAGCGCCACGCTGCCTCGCTCGGTGTCGAGGCCGAAGGCCGCGCGCTGGTTCGCCTCCGTGGGATCGGCGCCCTCGACGCGGCGCCACAGTTCGCCGCGCAGGGCGGTCTCCCAGCGCTTGTCGAGGCCGACGACCAGATCCGAGGTCCCGCCCACGTCGCGCCAGCGATCCAGGGGCGCCTCGAGCTCGCGCGCCCAGGCCTCGGTGGTCCACGCGACAAAGGAGTAACCCGTCTCGCCGAAGCCGATGGGCCTCCACTTGACGAAGAGATCGAATCCGTAGGCGTAGGCGCGGTTGCCGACCCCGGGCGCCAGGGCCGAGGGGCCCTGCACCGCGTTCAAGCCCACCTGCAGGGCCCAGTCGTCGGACAGGTCGAAGAACTGCACGAGGCGCAGGGGGGTCACGAGGTCCTTGCCCGACGCGTCGCCCTCCGTCTCGAGGAACGAACCCCGGCCGCCCACCTGTACGGCGCCCACGAGCTCGGTGTACCAGGGCAGCGGCGCCAGCCACGACACCTCGAGGCCGGGCGCGCCCAGGCCCTCGGCGCCGAACAGGTACTGCGAGGGCAGGGGGTGCAGCACGAAGCGCCAGGCGTGCGCGTGCGTGGCGTTGTGGCGCCCCAGCCGCGCCAGGAACTTACCGCCCCTCACCTGCAGGTTCCCCGGCAGCGCGAGCGTCGTGAACGTGATCTCCTCGAGCTCGAGATCGGTCATCGAGAAGGCGGCGTCGAATCGGAAGTACGTGTCGACGCTAGCCGAGGCGGTGAGCTCGGCGCCCGTGATCGCGACGCCGTTGGCGGTGGGCGCGTGGCCTCCGAGCGGCACGCGCTTCGCTTCGGAGGCGTAGCTGCCGACGGTGTCGAGGATGATCGACAGCGCCGGGTTCATCTCGTTGCCGAGCAGCTCGCGACCGACGGACGGCTCGCCCTGCGCCTGGGCGGGACGAGCAGAGAGCAGCAGCAACGAGGAGAGGATTCCTGCGAGGATCCGGGGCATGAGCCCTCCTGGAGCAGAAAGGGGCGCCGTGCGGCCGCTCTGCCGGGGGCGGCGGTGCGCGGCGAGGTCACCGGGACGGGAGGCTCAGGAGGCGCAGGGCGGCGAGTGGGATGGCGCCAGGAGCAGGAGCTCGACCGCGGACGTGCGGAGGAGCGACCGGGGCGGCTGCACCGCCGGATCGCAGCCGGACAACACCGCGGGCTGGACCGGCGCAAGGGCGGGCACGATGGACGCCTGGGCCAGGACCGCTACGAACACGCAGTCGTCGGCGGTGTCGGCGCGCTTCGAAGGACCGGACGCGGGCGCCAGGGGGAGCCCGGTGGCGTGCACCAGGCGTGATGTGCCGGGGACGAGAACGTGCTCGTGGGAGGCCAGGTGTACCAGGGCGCCGAGGTGCGCCGCGATCATCCCGAGCGTCACCACCAGCGCTATCGAGAGGCGCACCCGGCGCGGGACCGGGGCGGGTCGGCGGCAGTGGGATGGCGACGTCACGAGGCATTCTCCAAGGGACGCCGGGGTCCACGCCCCGCGTCGCAGAAGAGGTAACGCCCTTTTCCCCGGTTGGCAAGCCCCGCGCCGCCCCGCCCTCGTCCAGGCTGCGTTGCCGCGGCGAAACTTGACGGGACGAGGGGGCGAGGGTAAACCACCTTCAACGTTCCGATCGCAAATCAAGCGGGAAGGATCAACGCCATGGGCGACAAGGGCGGCAAGAAAGACAAGGAAAAGAGCCAGAAGCAGAAGGCCAGCGCGACCGACAAGAAGAACAAGGCGGCCAAGGACAAGCAGGTCAAGGCCAGCCCGAAGTAGCCGAACGTCGTCTTTCCGTGCGTCAGCGCAGCGGAAAGGGTCTCTGCATGAGGCTCGGATAGGCCTGGCAGGGCGTCCAGCAGGCCCGGCACTCCGGGCGGGCTTCGAAAGCTCGCCGGAAGCGCTCCGTCGTGGGCAGGCGCCGCAGGTCGAAGCCGAGCTCGCGTACACCCCCCAACGTCTCGTCCAGCGAATCGCAACGACGCACCTCGCCGTCGGGCAGGAGCGTGAGCGACGCGTAGCCCGCGGTGCAGGGCACGGGCGCGAGCCCCGAGGCCAGGAAACCGGGCACCGTCGCGAGGTAGCGCCGCGTCACGACGTCTTCGGCGAAGCGGCACGGCAGGCCGTCGCGGAGCGCCTCGACGCGCGGGATCGCGTCCTGGGCGACGCCGCGCAGGTCGACCCCCAGGCCCGGACCCGTGAGCAGGGCTCCATCGGTCGCCGGGCTGAAGACCGGGGAGAGGCCGCCGGCGTGCGTCCGCGCGAACGCGGCGAGGGCCGGCCACTCGTCGAGGTTGGCCGCCGCCAGCGTGATCTGGAACCCGAAGGCCAGGCGCGGCTCGCGGGACCGCAGGGCGCCGAGGCGCCGGGCGGTCTCCAGCATCCGTTCGAAGGCGCCGGGGACGCCGCGCCGCCGATCGTGGGCGGCCCCCAGGCCGTCCAGGCTGAGCGTGACCGCGACTCGGGGCGGGCCGCCCGCGGCGAGCAGTTCGGCCAACGCCCGCTCGAGGTCGGCGCCGCGCTGGCCGTTGGACGACAGGTTCAGGTACAGGAGGCGCGGGGCCGCGCGCGTGGCACGCACCAGCAGCTCGCCGAGGTCGGGCCGGACCGCCGCCTCGCCCCCCGTGACGCTCAGCCAGAGCAGGCGCGCGCCGAGCGAGCCCACCACGGCCTCCCACTCGGCCGGCGCAAGCTCGGGGCCGGGCGCGCGCTGCCAGAGGGTACAGGTCGCGCAGCGCGAGGGGCAGCGCCAAGTGACGAAGAGCTCGAGCTTGTACGGGGTTCCGGGCCTCCCGCGCCGCTGGGCCAGGCGCGTCGCCGCCAGCCTGGGGACGAGCGCGAGCACGCTCATCGCAGCCTCGCGAGCAGGCCGCGGCCGAGGTGCAGGGCCGTGGGCCAGTTGGCGAGCCAGAAGGTACCGGCGTGGCGCAAGGTGCGGGTCCACGTGGCCGGCGACAGGTAGAAGTCGCGGTACAGCGCGGCGCGCGCGGCGTGCGGGTCGGCCTGGCCTCCGCCCGGGCGGACGAACTTGGTGGCGTAGGCGTCCTGGGGCAGCAGCGCGGCCTCGGCGCCGTCGCGCGAGCCGGGGTAGGGCGTGTGGAAGTGCACCTGCAAGAGGTCGGGCGCCAGATCGTGCAGCAGCCGGCGCGTCAGCTCGGTGGAGCCCGGCGTCTCGCCAGGGGCTCCGACGATCACGAAGGCCACGGTCAGGAGCCCGGCGTCCTGCAGGATCGCGAACTGCTCGCGCAGGAGCTCGGGCGTGAGGCGCTTGTCGAGCCGCGCGAGCACCGCAGGATCGCCGCTCTCGACGCCCACGCACACCGTGCAGCCACCCGCCCGAGCCACCAGGCGCGCCGTGGGGGCGTCGAGCGTCCCGGCGCGGGCCTGGAAGGCCCACGGCAAGCGCAACCCGCCGGCCAGGAAGGCCTCGGCCAGCTCGGCCAATCGAGCGGGGCCGAGCGCCACCACGTCGTCCTCGAGGTAGAGGCCCGTGGCGCCCAGGCGCTCGAGGCGGCAGGCCTCGTCGGCCACCAGGCGCGGGTCGCGCGCCCGAAACGTCTTGCCGAGGGAGGCGCGTTCGAGCGGGGAGCAGAACGTGCAGGCGTGGGGGCAGCCCCGCGCGGTCAGCAGGTAGGCCATGCGCAGGCGCCGCGAGGTGCGCAGGGGGTAGCCGAAGCGGTAGGGACGTGCCAGGAACAGCTCGTGGCGTGGCACGGGGAGGGCGTCGAGGTCGGCCACCAGCAGCGGCGCGGCCGGGGTCTCACCGGGGAGGACGACGCCGGGCATCCCCGCCAGCGCTTCGACCCCGCGCCAGCCCCGGAGCACGCCGGGCAGGATGGCCTCGAGCTCGCCGACCGCCAGCCCGGCCAGCCCGGGCACGTCGCGCGCGAGCGGCCCGGGCACCGTGGTGGCCAGGGGCCCGGCGGCCAGCACGGGCACGCCCGCGGCCGACGCCGCGCGGACCACGGCGCCGAGATCGGGCAGGGCGTGGATGGCCGGGCGCGCGATCAGCAGGTCCGGGGCGCCTGCCAGCAGCGCGCGCGTGGCAGCCTCGGGGCCCCCGTCGACCGCCGAGTCGGCGAAGGTCGCGGTGTGCCCGTCGGCAGCGGCCTGGGCGGCCGCGATGCCGAGATCGATCGGCGCCAGGTGGTGCCGCGGGTGCGAGCGCGGCGGGACGTGGGAGAGGTTCAGGAGTGCGACGCGCATCCTGCTCCGAAGGGGACGAGCGTGCGCAGGCGCACCGCCGCCGCGTGCAGCCCCACTTCAATGGGGAGCCGCCCCGGGGTCTCGCCGTCCATGTCGATGAGCGTGTCGCCGGTGGTCGTGGCCCGCAGGAAGCGTCCACGCACGTGCACGACGTCGGGGCTCTTCAGGTGCGTGCCGGCGTAGATGCGCCGCGTGAGCGCCAGGAAGCCCGCCGTGCCGAGGTCGCCCAGGATGACGACATCGAGCAGTCCGTCGGTGGGATCGGCCATGGGGGCCACCCACATGCCGCCGCCATGGTACTGGCCGTTGGCGACCGCCACGTTGAAGACCGGGCCTTCGTACACGACCCGGTCGTCGACCTCGAGGCGCATGGGCTGGCGGCGATAGCGCGCGAACGCGCGGAACGTGCCGAGGAAGAAGCTGGCCTTGCCGCCCAGACGCTTGGTGGTGCGGTTCACGGCGTCGTCGACCATGCCGCCGATGCCGAAGCTCGTGATGTTCAGAAAGTAGCGGAACGCCTGCACGCCGTCGAAGCCCTTGCAGCGCATCCAGCCGACGTCGGCCAGGATGATCGTGCCCCGCGAAAACAACCGCGAGACCTCGGAGGGATCGTTCCCGAGGCCCAGGGTCTTGCGGAAGTCGCCACCGGTGCCGCTCGGCACCACCGTCAGCACCGTCTCGGGACGCAGCGGCCGTTGCTCGGCGTCGAAGAAGCCGTTCACGACCTCGTTGCCCGTGCCGTCTCCGCCCACCGCGATGATCTCGTCGGCGCCGTCCACGAGCGCCTCGCGCACCAGCTCGGTCGCGTGCTGCGGACGCTCGGTCAACCGCACGTCGAGCTCGCCCACCTGCGCGCGCAGCAGCGCGTGGATACGGGGCCAGGCCTTGGCCGTGCGGCCGTTGGCCGAACGCGGGTTCACGATGGCGACGACTCGGCGCGACATCGGGTCACTCCGCCGGCAGTCGTTCGACCAGGTACTCGGCGAGATCGACGGCCGGGAAGCCGGCGGCCCGGAACGCGGTGGCGCTGGCGGGACAACCGCACACGAACAGCTCGGCGCCCACCTGGCGGGCTTCGTCGATCGCCAGCTCTGCGATGGGCGCGGCGTGGTCCGGGCGGGCCGCGTGGTAGATCGCACCGCGCCCGCAGCACCACGTGGTGCGGCCGGCGTGGGCCAGCTCGAGCGGAGCCTTGCCGGACGCGCGCGTCACGACGCGACGCAGGGCCTCGGAGGTCCCGGCCGTGCCGCGCGCCAGCAGGCAGGCGTCGTGCACCGCGATGCGCCGCGGATCGGGGGTGCGCTCATCGGCGGGCCAGCGATCGAGCCGCGCGGCGATCTCCTCGGCGAAGGGGACCACCGTGGCGGTGGTGGCGCGGCCTTGGGTCGGGAGCCACACCGCCAGCGTGTGCCAGGCGTGGGCCCCCAATACGACCACGCGCTTGTAGCGCGACGCCTTCTGCGCCAGCGCCGTGGCGGCCCGCAGGGCCTCGACCTGGTCACCGGCCGCCCGCGCCACGCTCCCGTCGTCCTGCAGCGAAGCGCCGGTGAACGCCACGCCATCGGCACCCAGGGCGGCGAGCACCCGGAAGGCCGCGGTCACGGCCTGCGGGCGGCTCTCGAGCACCTCGCGTCCGGGGAGCAGCATGGCCAGCGCCTCGTCCTCGCGAAGCTCGGGCGGCACCACGGCCGCTGCCAGGGCGGCCAGGTCGGAGAGCGGACCCGGGGGGGGCACGTCGGTGGGGCGGGGGTGCCGGCCGCGCGCCTCGAACAACGCCTCGGCCACGGGCTGCGAGTGCTCGCAGAGATCGGTGCAGGCGAGGCAGCCCACGCACTCGTACAAGGCCCCGACCGTGGCGTCGTCGACGACCACGTGGCCCTTCTCGAGGGCGCGCAACAGCGACATCTTGCCCCAGGGGCTCCAGGCGGTGTTGCCGGTGGCCCGGCTGACGGGGCAGACGTCGAGGCACAGGTCGGGGCAGAACGCGCACAGGTCGAGCATGCGATCGGAGGGGGCCGTCATGCCGGGCCTCCCATGGTCAGGCGGGCGCGCAGCGGTGCGAGGCGTGCGACGCGCTCGGCCAGGTCCCCGGGCAACACTCCGGCGGCCGCGGCGGCGCCGAGGTCGGCGAAGCCCGCGAGCTCGGCGGTGATGCCCTGGCGATCCGGACCCCACAGGCGCAGCCCGGACAGGGCGGAGGGCTTCCGACGCGGCTTCGACAGGCCAGCCAGCCAGGCGCGCGTGGCGTCGCCCCAGGGGACGCGCACGGCCACGAACGGCTCCACCGAGGGGGGTTCCCACGTCGCGGTGTCTTCCGCTCTCCACAGGTCGTCGGGTGGCTCGCGCAGGGCCAGGTGCCGCCACACGATGCGGACGCGTGAGCCCTTGGGCGTCACGTGCGCCTCGGCCAGGAACGAGGCCTCGTCGCCCGACGCGCCCAGCCGCTCGAGCAGGTCGAAGGCGGCGCCGGCGTCGGGTAGGGCCAGCACGCGCTCCTCGCGCGGCGAGCGGGGTACCACGCGCACCGTCAGGCTGGTGGACACGCCCCACGCGGCGCCCAGGGCCAGCGCGGGCAGGCGCAGTTCAGGGCCCGTCGCGCGGCGCGGGGAGTAGGGCGAGCGGACCACGGTGCCCTGCGGGGTCACCAGGCGCAGGTCGCGTACCCACTCGGCGCGCGGGCCGAAGGGGTTGAACGCGCGCACGGGCACACGCCCCGCGGCCACAGCCAGCACAAGCGCGGCCGGGTCGGCCGCCGGGAAGACCGGGCACTCGAACGCTGTCTCGGCCAGGGCGGCCTCGAACGTCGACCAGGGCGTGCCCGGCTCGACGATCGCCACGGCGTCGGTGGCGCGAACGCCCGTGACCCGCGAGAAGGACGCGAGCGACACCGCGGGGCCGTCGTCGGGGTCGATCCCGACGAGCCGGAGCGGCAGCCCTGCCTCGACCAGCGCGGCCAGCGCGCGCGCCAGGCCGGGTTCGTCACCCGGGATCAGCACCAGCCGTCCGTCGGTGGAGTAACGCGAGGGGACTCCCGCGCGGGTCACCAGGTCGTCGTGGGGTCGGTTCACGGGGGGCTTCGTCATGGCGTCCCCCACAGCTTGCCCGGGTTCAAGAGGCCCTCGGGGTCGAACGTGGCCTTCAGGCGTGCGAAGAGCGGCGCGCCGTTCTCGACCTCGCGCGGCAGGAAGGCGCGCTTCAGGAGGCCCACCCCGTGGTGGTGCCCGAACGTGCCGCCGGCGCCGAGCGCCGCCGAGGGGCCGACCTCCCACACCGTGTCGTAGAGCGCCAGCGCGTCGTGTACCTGGTCGCGCAGCCCGGCGAACGTGAAGTAGATGGAGCAGCCGTCGGCGTAGGCGTGCGAGAAGTGCGCCATCAGGAACACGTGGGGGCCCACCGCGTCGCGGATCGCCTGGTACAGCTGGGGCAGGCTGGTCCACGAGGTCGCGACCTCCATGGTGTCGACGAAGCCGCCCAGGTGGTAGATGGGCGCCTGCTTGAAGCTGACGGCATGGCGGCGGCTCAGCCAGTGCCAGCCCGGGCCTTCCCCGTGATCCTCGGCCCCGTACCGGCCGGCCAGCGCCAGCGCGCGCGACATGTCGGCCGCCGGCTGGCCCTTCGGCCCCTCGAAGCCCAGGATGAGCGCGCAGCGCTTGAGCGCCTTCTCGATCAGGCGGTTGGTCACGCCCGGGTGGCGCAGCACGCGCTTCAGCGCCTTGCGCTGCACGTCGCCGAACACGCCGTCGGCCAGGTCCTTCAGCGGTGAGAGCAGCGCCCCCAGCGACAACGGGTCGACGTCGGCGCCCGGGGTGTCGCCGTGGAACGAGTGCTTCAACGCCACGATGGAGTCGAAGGGGTCGTAGAGGCGCAGCACGCTCGGCTTCAGCCCTGCCTGCAACAGGTCGCGCATGGCGGCCCAGCCGTCCTCGAGCGTGGGGAAGGCGAGCCCGCGGTAGGCCTCCTCGGCCGGAGCCGGGTGCACGCGCACGTCGACGCGCGTGAGGATCCCGAGCGTGCCCTCGCTGCCGACGAACGCGTCGAGCAGGGCCGTGCCGGCGGCCTCGTCGGCGGCGCGATCGATCTCGAGCCAGCCCTCGGCCGGCGTGTACACGCGCAGCCCCTCGACCATGTCCTCGAACTTGCCGTACCGGCTCGAGAACTGCCCCGCCGAGCGCGTGGCGGCGTAGCCCCCGACCGTGGAGCAGTGGATGGACGAGGGGTAGTGCCCCAGCGTGAAGCCGCGGGCGCGCAGCTCGGTCTCGAGCTCCTGTCCCAGCTTGCCGGCCTCGACGCGGGCCACGTGGGCGCGCTCGTCGAGCTCGACCAGCCGGGCCATCCGCTTGAGGTCGAGCAGGATGGACGGCCGCACCGCGATGGTGCCGCCCACCACGCCCGAGCCCGCGCCGTACGGGATGATCGCGACCCCGTGCGCGCGCGCCACCTGCACCGCGACCTCGACGTCGGCCTCGTCGGTCACCTGCACTACGGCCAGGGGCTCGGGCGCGGTGGACAGGTCGAAGCGCTTGCGGATCTGCAGGCGGGGCCACAGGTCTTGCCGGTAGGCGTGCAGGGCCGCCGAGGACCACGTGACGCGTCCGGGCAGCCGCTGACTGAGCTCGTTGCGAAGATCGTTCGGGAGGGACACGGGCGGAGTCCTTTACCTTCCCGGGTCGGACCGGTATAACCTAGCAGACTCGACCCCGGCTGTCGAAGGAAACCTCGGCCCCAGGACTCATCATGAAAACGCTGTTCAATGCCCGCTCCGTGCTCGTCCTCGGCGTCTCGCGCTCCCCCGGGAACATGGGCCGCGCCATCGTCGACAACCTGCTGAACCACGGCTTCGCGGGCGAGATCAGCCTGTACGGGGTGAAGGGCGGCACCTACGCGGGGCACCGGATCCGCACGTCGCTCGACGAGATCCCCGAGGGCATCGACCTCGCGGTGTTCCTGCTGCCCGCCAAGGCCGTGCCGCCCGCGCTCGAGGCCTGCGGCCAGAAGGGCATCCGCCGGGCCATCATCGAGACGGGCGGCTTCTCCGAGCTCGGCGAGGCCTCGCGCTCGCTCGAGGCCGAGCTCGTCGCCATCGCGCGCCGCTACGACCTGCGCTTCATCGGCCCCAACTGCCTGGGCGTCATCCAGTTCCACAGCGGCCTGGCCGTGCCCTTCATGCCCATGCCCCCGGTGTTCCGGAAGGGCAACGTGGCGCTGCTCGCGCAGAGCGGCGGGGTCGGCACCGTCTACCTGCAGAGCTTCGCCGAGGCGAACCTGGGCCTCAGCGTGTTCGTCTCGCTCGGCAACAAACTCGACGTGAACGAGTTCGACCTGCTCGGCTACGTGAGCGACGACGGCCGCACCGACGTGGCCTGCCTGTACCTCGAGGACGTGAAGGACGGGCGCGCGTTCTCCCGGGCGGCGCGCGCGTTCCCGGGCCCCGTGGTCGTGCAGAAGGCCAACACCACCAGCCTCGGCGCCACGATCGCCCAGACCCACACGGCCTCGATGGCCGTCGACGACGCCGTGTTCGACGGCATGTGCCGCCAGGCGAACCTGGTGCGCGTGCCCGACATGAACGGCATGCTCACGGGCGCGATGGCCCTGGCCCTGCCGCCCATGCGGGGCCGGCGCCTCGGGGTCATCAGTCGCTCGGGCGGGCACGCCGTCATCGCCGCCGACCTGGCCGCCGAGTTCGGCTTCGAGCTGCCGCCGCTGCCCCCGGGCATGGCCGACCAGGTGCGGGCGCACACGCGCGCCGGGGTCATCCGACCCATCAACCCGCTCGACCTCGGCGACCTGTTCGACTTCGACGTGTACGTCGAGCTCACGCGCCAGATGGCCGCCAGCGGCCAGTTCGACGGCCTGGCCTTCCTGCACGTCTTCGCCTCCACCAGCGAGTACGAGCAGTCGCTACGCATGGCCCACGCCTTCCGCGACCTGGTGACCGAGAGCGGCCTGCCCATCGCCATCTGCTTCATGGCCGACGGGCTCACGCTGGCGCGCTTCAAGCGCGAGGCCGGCATCCCCGTGTTCGCGAGCCCCGAGGACACCATCCGGGCCCTGGGGCTGTCGCGTGACCACCACGCCCGCAAGGCGTTGAAGCAGGCCGAGACCGTGCAGCGCCCCCTCGGGCCCGCCCAGGTGCAGGCCGTGCACTCGTTCCTCGAGCGTCGGCGCGTCGAGGGCACGCCCCTCACCGGCGTCGACGCCTTCCGCGTGCTCGAGCTCATCAACGTGCCGGTGGCCCCCTATGCCACGGCCGCCACCCCCGCCGAGGCCGCGGCCCGGGCGCGGGAGCTCGGCGGCTCGCTGGTGTTGAAGCTGCTGTCGTCCGACGTCTCCCACAAGACCGAGGTGGGCGGCGTGGTGGTCGGGCTCGCACCCGACGGCGTCGAGGCCGAGGCCGAGCGCATGCTCGAGCGCGTACGCGAGGCCGTGCCCACGGCGCGCATCGAGGGCTTCCTCGTGCAGCTGATGGTGCGGGGGCTGCGCGAGGCGCTGGTCGGCGTGCGCCAGGACCCCACCTTCGGCCCCATCGTGGTCACGGGGCTCGGCGGCATCTACACCGAGCTCTTCAAGGACGTCAGCATCCGCCTCGCGCCCATCTCGGACGTCGACGCCGACGCCATGATCGGCGAGGTCGTGTCGTTCAAGGCCTTCCAGGCCTGGCGCAACGCGTCGGCCAGCGACGTGGGCTTCCTGAAGGACGTGCTCTTCCGCGTGGCGCACCTGGCGGCCGAGGTGCCCGAGATCCGCGACCTCGAGATCAACCCGCTGCGCGTCCTCAAGGAAGGGCAGCGCGGCTGGGTGCTCGACGCGCGTATGACGGTGGCTTGATCTGAACGTGTCCGGACCAAAGGGCACCCGCGAGGGGTGCCTCTACGGGGCTTCCTTCCCGAATCCGCTCGTGAGCGCCTGCAGATCCTGAGCGTCGACCATGCCGTCGGCGTTGGCGTCGGCCGCCTCGGCGTAGAAGGGGTTGCCCGACTGGTAGGTCGCGTCGTAGGCCGTCATCTGGTACGTGCGCGCCAGCAGCAGCAGGTCGAAGCCGCCGACCCAGCCGTCGTGGTCAGCGTCGCCGCTCGGCGAGGGCAGCTGGCGGAGCAGCGACGTGCGTCCCGCGTTCACCTCGAGGCTGGCCGGCATGGCCGCCAGGTCGGGCAGGGGCGCGCTGGTCGGGCTGGCGCGGTCCAGCAGCAGCTCGTGCGTCACCGCCTGGTCGTCGACGTCGTACGCGACGGGCAGGAGCACCCCGAAGGGCGGGTTCGTGGCCTGGGTCGCGTGCAGCACCGGGGCTCCCGCGTCGTCGAAGCCGGTGGAGAGGCTCACCACCGGGTAGCCCTTCTGCTCGAACCAGGGCTTCACGTGGGAGGCGACCATCGCGGCGCCCACCCTGGCCTCGAGGGCGCTCCAGAGGTCGTCGGCCGTGCGGGTGGAGGGCCCCGCGGCGACCAGGTCGCCGAGCACCCCGAAGAAGGCCTCGTCACCTACCGCCCGCCGCGTGAGGTCCAGCACCACCGGCGACTTGTCGTAGATCAGCAGGAGCGCCGCGTCGCCCCCATCGTACGTGACGCCGGGCGAGCTCAACGGCAGGTCGGCCGCCGGGGCCACGCCCGCCTGGTAGGCCGCGCCCTCCCGCGCCAGGCAGTGCGTGTCGCCCAGTCGATCCTCCTGGTAGGCGCACGCCGACAGCTCGGCCAGCCCCTCGGTCAGCGGGATGCTCGTGCCTCCCACGAACGAGACGTACGAGCCCCACCACTGGTGCCCGATCTCGTGCGCCACCACCGGGATGAACGAGTAGTCGAAGTAGTCGAAGATCTGCCCGTTCAGGATTACGTTGGCGGGGGCGCCGTAGCCGCCGGCCACGATGGGCCCCGCGTCGATGATCTGCAACGAGGCGTGGCCGTACTTGCCGTAGCGGTCCGAGTGGAACTGCAGCACGTCCTCGGCCGTGGCGACGCAGTCGGCGCCGTAAGGGGCGTGCGCGTCCGAGAGCACGCAGCGCACCGGCACGTCCTCCCACTGGCCCTCGAACGCCTGGTAGCGCCCGAAGAAGACCGCGTACGTGGCCATGTCGGACTGGTAGTCGAAGGTGGCCACGAGGCCGTCGGGGCCCTCGCCCTGGTCGACCGTCACGCCGTCGGACACGGCCGTCAGGCCCGTCGCCGACGCGGGCAGGCGTACCGTGACCGTGCCTTTGGGGAAGATGTACGAGACGTCGTCGAAGAAGATGGGGATGACCCAGCCCAGCATGAAGAAGTAGCGCGTGTCGGTCGAGAAGCTGCACACGTCGCCCATCAGGTCGCCCGAGTCGCAGGGCAACGCGCCGCCCAGGCTGAGCGTCAGCGCGTGGTCGCCCGGCGCGAGCTCCAGGCCCGAGAGCACGACGGTGCCCTGGTAGGTCTCGGGTGCCACGGGCACGCCGTCGAGCAACGCGCCGTGGACCGTCTGGTCGTTGTACACGTAGAAGTACAGCTCGGTGAGCCCCGCCTCGCCGACCGCGAGCGTCAAGGTCACCGTGCTCTCGAACGCCGGGGGGACGAAGGCCAGCTCCACGTCGGCCTGCATCGTGCCAATCTCGTACCCCAGCGAGCGCGTGTGCGGCGCCGCGCGCAGGGCCCGCTGCACCACGCCGTGGGTGGGCGAGACGGGTCCGCGCGGGAGCGGCGGCGGCAGGGGCGCGGAGGTGGCGGGGGCGGCCAGCGAAGCCAGGATCACGAGCGCGAGCAGGAAGCGGAGGATGGTCGGGATTCTCATGGGGCCCTCCTCAGTTCGCCACGAGGGCAAGGCCCACGCGTGTCATGGGGATGGGGCGGAACAGCCGATCCTTGACCACCGAGCCGGTGGGGGTGAGCACGAGCGTGCCCGTGCCTCCCGCCGTCACCGCGAACGTGAGGGTGGCCAGCACGCGCCGTCCCGCGAGCTGCTGGTCGGGCATGGGGAACACGCCCTTTTCGTAGTAGGTCTCCTGGATCGACACGGGCTCCGTGCGCAGCAGGGCGGCCCCGAACGAGTACCGCGCCCGCTCGGGAACGAAGGCACCGAGCGCCGTGGCCATCGCATTCGAGCCATCGACGAAGGGCGCGCCGGGCACGTCCGACACGGGCGAGAGGAAGGCCGCGTCGTAAGCCAGGTCGAAGGCGATCCCCGCCGCCTGCACGGGCCCCTCGAGCGCCACCTCGATGGTGACGGTGCGCGCGTCGTCGTCGGTGCTTACCAGCGCGACCACCAGCGCGGGCTTGTCGAACGCGCCGGCGGGCACCTGCGTGACGCTGGCCAGCAGGGGCGTGCCCGGGGCGTCGGCGGGCACGTCCGGGGTCGCGTCATCGCTCGCGTCGAGGTCCGGGGTCGCGGTGTCGCCCGCGTCGGGCGATCCGTCGTTCGTCCCATCGGCCACTGCGTCATCCTGCACGTCACGAACGTCGCCATCGGAGCGGCCGCCGCCTTCGCTACAGGCCAGGGCGACCAGCGCCAGGGCGATCCACCACCTGCTTCGTACCATCGCTCCCTCCGGGGTCCGGGGTCCGAAGGCGAGACGGTACCGAACTCCGAGGGGGATCACAACCCAGAGCGGCCTGCAGGGCCGAAAAGCGTCAATTTACTGGCGGAGCTACTCGTTCTCGCGGTCGATGAAGATCCCCGGGACCACGCTGGCCTGGCAGCCCTGGGCCGTGGCCTCGCCGCGCACGAAGCGCACGAAGGTCGATTGGAGGGTGTCGCAGTCGAGGTCGGCGTAGGCTCGGATCGCCGCCGAGCCCGCGGGAAGCGCCGAACCCCCGTCATACGGGGGCTCGCCGAAGGCGTAGACGTACCGGTGCGGCGCGTCGAGCGAGAAGCCGAGGGCCTCCCAGGTGGGCGTGGCCCAGGGCGCAAGATCGGCGTCGCACGCCCAATCGCCGTCGACATCGGGCCCTCCCTGCTGGTTGCAGCACGTGCCCTCGACGGGCGTGACGCCCTGTGCGGTGGGGAAGGCGCAGGCGCCGTCGGGCTGCGCGGCGTAGTACGCGGCGGCGGCCTCGGCCAGCCGGGCCAGGTTCCCCTCGACCTCGGCGGCGTACGGATTCCAGATATCCTGACATAGCCCCCAGCACGCCATTGTAATCGTTCGAGAAATCGCACTGGCGGGTGCGGACCCAATCGTGTCCGCTTTTTTCGGCGCGCGGCTACGCTGCGCGGATGG
>Ga0172370_10001542_pt1 | contig 34839 bp, 24 predicted proteins | sample LakKiv5m_FD_114538 | JGI IMG/M metagenome (GOLD analysis project Ga0172370, IMG submission 114538) | Freshwater microbial communities from Kabuno Bay, South-Kivu, Congo - kab_022012_11.5m | ecosystem: Environmental > Aquatic > Freshwater > Lake | place: Democratic Republic of the Congo...
ATATTTCATCTAAGATACTGAATGCCAGTATATTATATCATTTTTTCTGTATTAGTTATTACCAAGTTATTAACATATATATTTGATATTCAAAGTATTAAATATTTTTGTCATGTACTAAGACTCCTGCATTAAAAGTGAGTTTTTCCGAAAGATCAAACCTTGATTGCGAAAAACCCTGGATCAGCTCGCTTTTCCCGTTATCATTAACCACAGAAACAAGTTCCTGCGACAAAACCGGTGCGTGTTGTATAAGCATATCAAAATTCATCAGATTCATTGTAAATCCGGTACGGTTGGTATGCCGCGCACTGAACTTGTGATTGAAGTATGAGGAAATGCTGTACTTCCAGGAATAATTTCTTATTTTTTCATCCGGGTGAAAAACCATTGCAGAATCCATCATGTCGAATTTCATCTCCAATCCTTCTCCTGAAATGGCAAGAGAAGTATTGAGGTATGATTTTTTTCCGGCAATGATTTTATGTGTCAGACCCAGGGCGCCCATATAGGGCCGGCTTTGTCCTTCTTCCTTGTCTCCGGTATATTTCCACTCCGAAGGCTCTTCCTCGACTTTAGTCCCAGAAATATCAGTTGATCCGATTCCCCAGAGTGAGAAAGCTCCTGCTTTTTTTGTTGGGAAGTCCATCCTGAAGCATAAATCCTGGTATTTGATCCTTCCCGCATCTTCGGGAAGGATGGGAGCCAGTAGAGCAAATATTGAGTAACGGTAATTAAAAAGGTAGGTAGAGCCATTTACCTTTCTGAAAGGCCCCTCGGATGAAACATCAATACCTATCAGTCCAACCTGTACAGCATGTTCGTATTTGTCAGCATTTCCTGATCTCAGTTTCAAATCGAAAACCCCCGACAGTGCGTTTCCGAATTCCGCAGGAAAGGCTCCGGTATAAAAGTCTGAGGAGCCAAGCATTTGAGAGCTCAGAGCCGTAAGTCCGCCACCGCCAAAAGAAGTCATATTGGCAAAATGGCTGGGATTGGAAATCTCGAGACCTTCCATCCGCCAGAGCAATCCTTTCGGAGCATTGCCGCGGATGACAATGCCGTTGCTATTCATGTTCTCAGCAACCCCTGCATAGGATGAAACCAGGTGGGAGGGATCGTCAAATCCGCCGGCAAACCTCCTCGCTTCTTCCATATTGATCTGCCTTGCACTGATGATGGCCATGGAATTGACAGCCTCCTTTTTATCTGCATTTGCATTGACTGTAACCTGTCCGAGGCTTACAACCGATTCTTTAAGTCCCGCATTAATGATCACTTCTTTACCCGAACCTACGATTATTTCACTGACCACAAAAGGTTCATACCCGGTATAACTGACACTGATATCATACCTTCCGAGTGACACATTTTCGAGCCGGAAAATGCCTTCGGTATTGGCAGAGGTTCCGATCAAAGGATCAGAGCCGATAATAACAATGGTTGCACCCGGAAGGGGTATTTGAGTTTCTGCATCGGTTACTTTACCCTTGATGGTTTGGGTGATCGTTTGGGAAAGCAAAAGACCGGGTAATAATCCTAAAGTAAAAGTTAAAAGTAAACCGGTTTTAAATGTCTGAAATTTTCGTGCAAATATCATTCTGTAAATTTCTTTAATATTAATGACAATCTTCCTATCTGAAAGTCTAAATGCCTCACAATTATGTTTAAACATAAACACTACAACATAGGTTAAATTAAAATCTATATTTTCGTGGCTAAATTCCAGCATTTGCAGTATTGGTTGCAATACTGATAAATCAGTAATTTGCATGAAAGAACTTCAGGATTTATATCAGGAATATTGGGAATTGTTAAGCCAACAGCATTTCATCGAGTCTGACATTGAATATTCGGTCGTGCTTGATCATATTAAATTTTTGAATCAATTAGACAAACTTGGCAACAGCGCTATTTCCATATTCGACCTTAATAAGCGGGATCATGTTTATATTTCTGAGAATTATGCCTCCATCTTTGGATATGATCTGCAGGAAGTTGAAAAGGAGGGATGGAGCTTTTTTGATAAGGATTATCAACCGGAAGACCTATATCACCTGATAGAAGCAGGTATCTATTTTATTAAAATGGGATTTGCATTGCCCGTTGAAACGATCAAAGATTACAAACTGATTTATGATTATCGCCGCAAGAATAAGCAGGGTCAATTTATTCGGGTAATCGAACAGCAAACTGTTCTTGAATTGGATAAGAATAAGAATATTTGGCTGGCATTGAGTATTCTGGATATTTCTCCTGAAAAGGATATATCCATTCCTTTTCGCTGTCGGCTGGTGAATTCGAAAACGGGTGAGCTTTTTCACTTTCCTCCTGAAGAGGAATCACCGAAGCTGAGTGCGAGAGAAAGAGAAATCCTTGGTCTTATTTCGAAAGGACTGATAAGCAAGCAAATTGCGGACAAACTTTTTATAAGTGTAAATACTGTGAATACTCATCGTCAGAGGATCATTGAAAAGCTGAATGTAAGTAATACGGCCGAAGCCATACAATACGCTTCAAGACTGGGATTGACGAATTGAAGAAATGTTAATTTAATTATTGGAGTCTGATTTTTAAATCAATCCTTTTCTTCTAAGCATAGGTTCCGGTTTAGGTTCTGAACCTCTGAACTGAATATAAAGTTTCATCGGGTCTTCAGTTCCTCCCTTTTCAAGTATGTTTTTCCTGAAAGAAATAGCAGTTTTATTATCAAACAGTCCATTTTCTTTGAATGCCTCGAACGCATCAGCATCCAGCACCTCCGCCCATTGATAACTATAATAACCGGCTGAATAGCTTCCTGCAAAAATATGAGAAAAATAAGGCGTTCTGTAACGTACAACGATCTCCGGGATCAGTCCGATCTTATCCATTGCGGCTTTCTCATATTTGTTGACTTCTCTCTGAACCGTGTCGGAAAGAGTATGCCAGTTCATATCGAGATAGCCTGCAGCCGTAAATTCAACAGTCGCAAAACCCTGGTTGAAATTCTGAGAAGCTTTCATCTTTTCAATTAATTCTGCCGGGATCGGTTCACTTGTTTTATAATGTTTTGCAAAGGACTGAAGTACTGCAGGTTCTGCTGCCCAGTTCTCCATTATTTGGGAAGGAAGTTCAACAAAATCTCTTGATACATTAGTGCCGGAAAGCAATTTATAAGTGCAATCGGACAACATCCCGTGAAGGGCGTGACCAAATTCATGGAACATCGTGCTCACCTCTTCAAATGTCAAAAGGGAGGGTATGCCACCTACCGGCCTTGAAAAATTCATAACTACAGTTATAATAGGTGTCACATTGCCTGTATCGGATTTGAACTGATCGCGGTAATTACTCATCCAGGCTCCGGATCGTTTACTTTCACGCGGAAAGAAATCCATAATCAGAATTGCCTGATGGGTTCCGTCACCATCGAAAACTTCATAAACAACAGCATCTTCATGGGGTTTTGGAATATCAAACAGCTCTTTGAATGTGATCCCGAATAATTTTGTGGCAACCTCAAACATACCTGCTTTGACATTATTTAGTTCGAAATAAGGTTTTAACAATTCATCATCGAGGTTGTATTTCTCTTTTCTGAGTTTTTCAGAATAGTACCACCAGTCCCAGGCTTCCAGTTTTTCGCTGTGTCCATCGGCAATCATCATTTTCTGAAGCTCTTCTTTTTCCAATTTTGCTTTCGGCAGTGCAGCCATCCAAACCTGATCCATCAATGCAAATACTTTATCAGGTGTCTTTGCCATATTTTCTGCCAAAACGAAATCAGCCCAGGTACTGAATCCTAAAAGCCCTGCTTTTTTAAAACGCAATGATGCTATTTTCGATGCAATGGCTTTATTATCGTGTTCATTGCCGTTGTTCCCAAGGTTGATAAATCCTTTGAATATTTTTTCCCTCAATTCCCGTTTATCCGAATACTGGAGAAAGGGTATAAGGCTCGGCTTATTTAAAGTAAATACCCATTTCCCCCCAAGTCCGGCGGCTTTAGCATCACTTTGTCCCATGTCCTTTACAAAATCGGGTAATCCGGCAAGATCATCAGTATTCTCAATGACCAATCTGAATTCATTGGTCTCCGCCAACAGATTATCACCAAACTGAACGCTCAGCGATGATAATTCTCTATTGATCGAACGAAATTTTTCCTGGTCACTTTCATTAAGGTTCGCACCGCCCCTGACAAATTCTTTATAGGTTTTTTCAAGAAGCATATTCTTCTCGGCGTTAAGTCCAAGATGATCTCTGGAATCATAAACCTTTTTTATTCTGCTGAACAAATCTGTGTTAAGGTTAATATTATCAATATGAGATGCCAGTAAAGGCGCCACATCCCGTGCTATTTTCTGAATTTCAGCATTGGTATTGGCGGAGGTAAGATTAAAAAAAACATCACTGACTTTTGCAAGTAATTGGCCGCTTTTATCTTTTGCAACGATGGTATTTTCAAAGGTAGGGTCATCTGAATTATGAGCTATAGCCTCTATCTCAGCGGTTTGTTGCTTCATTCCTTCTAAAAATGCAGGCATAAAATGTTCTGGCAGAATTTTCCCGAATGCAGGCACCTCAAAAGGTGTATTATACTTTCCATAAAATGGATTGTCTTTGTCTGTCATATTTTTCTGATTAGGTGAACAGGATAAAATAAACATTGTTGCGGCAAAAAGGATTAACGAATTTTTCATTTTTTAGTAATTTAAATTGCGGTCAAATATAGAAATCTTTTTGCCCGTGAGAATTTATTCATTCCTTTGAAATGTTTCTTTTTATTGTGTTCTCAATTATCACTAAGGATTTCAAAAAAATGAAGTCAGATATGCAACTTCAAAATAACCGAAGCTGTCAGTGATATTATTAACTGATGTTATACAAGCAGATTTTTATGTGTGTTAATTTGAGATTCCTCGCTTCGCTTCATTCGGAATGACAGGGTTTGTATATAGATATGGGAGGTCGCTGTGCCACGAGGCCTCGTGGCACAGCGACCACACTAAAAAAACCCAACACCCTGTCATTCCGAGCGAAGCGAGGAATCTCCTTTTTATAACCTAAATTTATGTTTTTGCGTAACATCAGTTATTAAGTAAAAGTTGTGATTTCAGATTTATGAGGTTTCTACTTATTATAATGATCAGCGGTTTTATTTTTCTTCTTCCCGTAAAATCTCAAAATTTTATAACACCGACTATTCTTACAACACTAAGTCCTGATTTAAATGAAACATCCGGTTTGATAAACCTGAATGGTGAAATATGGACGCATACCGATAACGGAGGTGAACCGGAATTATACCGCATAAATACCACTGACGGAGATATTATAAGGACAGTGGAGGTGCATGATGCAAATAATGTTGATTGGGAAGATATTGCCTGCGATGAGGACTATGTGTATATCGGTGATTTTGGCAATAATGACGGCAGCCGCACCAATCTGAAAGTTTACAGGATCAGCAGGTCCGATCTGGCTTCAAGTAATGATGTGGATGCTGAAAAGATAGAATTTGCATACAGCGATCAAACTAATTTTGAACCTAACTATCACTATACGAATTTTGATTGTGAAGCCCTCACAAGCTTTCAGGATAAATTATACCTGTTTTCCAAAAACTGGGTGGACAACCAGACTAAAGTATATGAACTTTCGAAAGAACCGGGGGAACATATTGCGGAATATCTGATCACATTTGATGTAAACTGCCTTGTTACCGGAGCCGAAATGATTTCATCATTAAATACTTTGTTGTTGACGGGATATAACGAAAGCGGCGGAACTTATACCTGGTTATTTAGCGGCTTTACCGGTGCAGGATTCTTTGAAGGAAACAACAACAAACTGATCTGGACAACCCTTACTCAGGCTGAAGGAATTTGTTATGCAGGCAACAATGAGGCTTTTGTCAGCAGCGAAAAATTTGCCGGAGTTATTGAACCGACTCTGTTTTCTCTTGATCTGTCCGGCTATATGACTCAGGTTGATTTTCCGGTGAATTCACCATTTCTGGTTTTTACTTACAATAATCAACTGGAAATTGTTACACCAGCGGGAAAAAGCCTTAACGGAAATCTGCAAATAATAGCAGTCAACGGCAATGTGATGATAAACGAGGTTTTCCGTTATCAAAGTAATATTGAAATTCCTTTAAGCTTTCCGAAAGGAATTTATCTGATTTGTTTAAGATCAGGATCAAATATTTTTTCAGTGAAAATGTATTTAGCCGGTCAGTATTACCCTGAATAAGAATTATCCAGGTTGAAACTAAAGCCAGCCAGTGGATTTTTATAGCCTTTGCTTCATTTTCCCGCATTATTGCAGTAATCTTTATATCTGTCATGTTCCATTAGGTGTGATAATATGAAATCAAAAATTGCATAACTTTGGTAAAATTTAAGAATTCACTTCCATGAAAGCAAAATATACAATTCAACTGGTTTTTCTGATGGGAATATTGAACTTCGTAAATCCTTTGTTTGCCCAGGTAGGCATTCAAAATATTAAATTGTGTGTGATTTCCGATGTTCATTATTTTGATACATCCTTACTGGTTAACGATGGTACTGCCTTTGAGGAATACCTTAAATCCGATCGTAAACTTCTCCGTGAAAGCTATGCAATCACCGAATCGCTGATGGATTCCCTGGTGAGCGAACAACCGGATATTGTTTTGGTTTCAGGAGATATCACCAAAGACGGCGAGCTGGTTTGCCACCAAAAAATGGCTGAATATTTCGGAGTACTGGAATCCTCCGGCGCTCATGTGTTTGTTTGTCCAGGTAACCACGACATCAATAATCCCATGGCAGTAGCGTTTGATGGGAATAACACCTATCCTGTGCCCGCCATAACTCCTGAAGATTTCAAAAATCTGTACTCAGCTTATGGTTTTAGTGATGCTATAGCGGTTGATACGGCTTCTTTAACTTATGTGGCTGAGCCCATCGAGGGTTTACAGATTTTAGCCATGGATGTCTGCCGGTACGATTCGAATTACATCAATAATTACCCTCAAACGAGCGGCGGCTTTAAACCTCAGGTTTTGCAATGGGTTAAAGACAGGATCATGGATGCAAACGGGCAGGGAAAAATAATTATCGGGATGATGCACCATAATTTTGCCGAGCATTTTACCAATCAGAAAATGATTTTTACCGAATACGTGCAGGATGACTGGGAGAGTGTTTCTTCCCAGCTGACTGCTTTAGGAATGAAAATCGTTTTTACTGGCCATTTTCATGCACAGGATATGGTCAGTAAAATGACTGGGTCAGGCAAACCGGTTCTGGATGTCGAAACCGGATCGGTTGTCACCTGGCCAAGCCCATACAGGATATGCACACTGGGAACGGATTCGGTTCTGACAATTACCGGCAAAAGAGTTGAAAATATTGATTATGATACAGGCGGACTTTCATTTCAGGAATATGCTTTGAATGACCTCGAAACGGGATTGCCACCCACGATTATTTCTTTGCTGATGAGTCCGCCATACAATCTGAGCCAGAGTGTGGCTGAATTTGTTGAACCGGCTTTTACCGAAACGCTGATAGCCCATTATAATGGGAATGAAGGAGATCCTTCTGGAAATACGGACTGGGTAATGTTCTGGCTTTGGCTTTTTGGCTATGATTATATCGCCGACGCTTTGGACGGGGTTTGGAATGATGAAGCACCGGATGACTGGAATACGAGCATTGATCTTTCACCCGAAGAAACCCAGATGATTTTGGAATTAACCGCTTTTCTCGAAGGTCCTTTCAACGGTTCGGACATGTCGGTAAATCTGAATCCTGAATACATTCCTCTCAGCCAGCCCTATTCCGGCGAGCCTTGGTTTTATACTGGAAGCACCGGCGTGAGTACGATATCCAACGATGCGATTGTTGACTGGATACTGGTTGAGATCAGGGATGCCGCGACTGCCGGTCAGGCTACCGGAACAACAGTGGTAGGGCGGCAGGTGGCTTTTATTCTGAACGACGGTTCAGTTGTTGCCAGGGACGGTATCTCAAATCTGCGGTTCTACTATATGGTACAAAATCAATTATTTGTTGTTCTTTATCATCGTAATCATTTGGGATTGTTATCTGCCAATCCTTTGATTGCTTCAGCAGGAATCTATCATTATGACTTTTCATCGGCTGAATCACAGGTTTATGGCGGAACTTCGGCCGTTAAGGAAATTACTGCAGGAATTTGGGGAATGATTGCCGGAGATGCAAACGCAAATGGATTAATTGAAATTGACGACAAAAATTCTTTCTGGTCAGGGCAGGCAGGCACATCAGGATATCTTCAGAGTGATTTTAACATGAGCGGAAATGTTAATCATTCAGATAAAAATGAACTTTGGCTGATCAATCTGAATTTGTCTTCCCAGGTTCCTGAATGAAAGGTTTTGAGAAATGAAAAGTTAGTCCAAAGTATTTAGTCCTTAGTCTTTAGTGGGCTATAGAGTGGTTTACAGAACTCTGAACTCCGAACTTTTCCTCTCCATTAAATATCCTCAAGCGACCTTCTGATATAATCCTGGTAATCTTTAACGATGGGTTTGTAATCCGATTCGAATAAAGGCGAGGAAATCAGGAAGTCGGCTGAGGTGCGGTTTGAAGCTGTCGGAATGTTACATAACACTGCAATCCTAAGCAATGCCTTCACATCCACATCGTGTGGTTGCTGCGACATCGGATCCCAGAAAAATATCAAAACATCTATCTTGCCTTCAGCAATCATTGCTCCTAACTGCTGGTCCCCGCCTAACGGGCCGGATTTTAACCGGATGATTTCAAAATCCTTTGCGGGTAAATTATGTTTTTCGGTGATCAGTGTATCCTGAATAAGCCTTCCTGTTGTACCGGTACAAACAAGGACATGTGGAGCCAAAACTTCTTTATTCCATCTCACCCATTCCAGCATATCCTGCTTTTTTTTATCATGAGCCACAAGGGCAATATTTTTTCTTTTTATCATGGGTTTAAAATTTACGGCAAAAATAGATTAAATTCGAAAAATGTTTTTTCTATTGATAATTTAGCATAATTTATCAAAATTCAACCCCGGCAATTGATAAATGTAATAGTTTTGGGACTGTAAATCAAATTAAAGAACAATAAATAGATGCTATTTCTTATGTGATAATTCAGATCAAATGAAATTAACCGTCATACAAATGCTGGCAACAACCAGGCGCATACTTAGAGAACTGCTCCGTACCAAACGAAGCCTCATCTTCTGGGCTGTCTTCCCAATGCTGATGCTAATCCTTTTTGGATTAATTTATTCAGGCAGTAATAGTCAAAGCAAATCCTTCGACGCAACTGCACCTGGAATTTTAATAGGAGCAGCATTATTTTTCAGTTGCCTTGGGGGAACAACGGCGCTCATTGTGGGCGAACGGGAACGGCTGACGCTTAACCGGGTTCTTATTACACCTATGAGACCACTTTCATATTTTCTTGGAATTGTTCTTGCTCTACTGGTGGTTGGTTTTTTTCAAACCATTGTGGTGTATGGCACGGCATTTCTGTTTGGTGGCAGGATTCACGGATCGCTGTGGCTCGTCATTTCAATCATTACTATGAGCATCATTGCTTTTGTGGGTTTGGGATTTGTTTTTGGGGCCACTTTCGCCAGGCGGACCGAAGATGTCAATGGCCCGGTAGCTGCTATTGGTGTTCCTTTGCTGGTTCTTGGCGGTACATTTTTCCCGGTCTCCATTTTACCCGGTTATTTGCTGCTGATCGCCAAAGCTGATCCTGTTTTTCACATGAACCAGGCGATAAAAATGGTATCGGCAAGCGGTGCTACAATCTCTGAGATCAGTACCTATTTTATCTTCCTTGTTTTATTTTCGACGGCTTCCATCATTGCAGGAGTTTACTTCTATCAGAAACTGCTTCATTCAATTAAAAAAGCCTGATATGCTAAAAATTGAACACCTTCGAAAATCATTCGCTGAGCAACCGGTTCTCAAAGATCTGAATCTGAACATCAGGAAAAGTGAAATATATGCTCTGTTAGGTAAGAACGGCTCCGGCAAATCAACCACTATTAAAATTCTCAGCAACCTTCTGAATGCCGATGGCGGGAACATCTTGTTTAAAGACAAACCGCTGGACCATCAGTCAAAATTCGAAATCGGTATCGCTCCTCAGGAAATCTCCGTTTACAACCACCTGACATTTAAAGAAAACCTTCAGTTTTTTGGCAGTTTGTATGGTTTATCGGGACTTAAACTTAAAATACGCATCAGTGAATTGTTTGATATTTTCGGTTTACACCAGCATGCCCATAAAAAGATTGATCAGCTTAGCGGCGGCTGGAAACGAAGGATAAACCTGGCGGTCGCACTGATTCATAATCCTGATTTGCTCATTCTGGACGAACCCACCGCCGGACTCGATATTGAAATCCGCAATGAGCTATGGTCGCTTATAGGGGAACTTAAAAAAAAGGAAATTTCTATTCTCCTTACAACACATCTGCTTGAAGAGGCTGAAAACCTTTGCAACAGAATAGGAATACTGCACAATGGAATGATTCAGGCGGAAGGGACAATAGAAGAACTCAAAAAGTTAATTCCTGCCGCAAAGATCGCATTTGTTGAAACCCCGGATACCGGAAAGCTAATTGAACAAATAAAACAAAACGGCTGGCAATACAGATATTATGGCAACCGGCTGGCAATGCTGATGCCGCAGGATTACACGCTTAGCGAAATCATTAATCATTTTCCGGAGGTTACTTTAGTTTCAATAGCAAAAAGAGATATAAGCCTTGAGCACATTTATTACGAGGTATTGCAAAAAGGCTAAGATATCACTTAATAGAACTACCCTTGTACCCGACCTTGCTACAAATTATCTCTGCAAGATAACAGGAGGCTGTTTTAATAGTAATTATTTAATTTTTAAACTGTTAAAAAGAACGGACAGCACGTACGTGTCCTCCTTCGTAGCTTTTAGAGCCAGCGCCCTGGGAGCCATCATCAAAGTTCTGCTTCCACGCGCGATAACTTTCGTACTCGGCAGAGGACCAATATGACCAATTACCAATGCCGCCAATTACATTTCTTTGCAAGTATATTTGATTCAACTCGTCTTTCGATGGCATAAACCAGTCGCTATAGCCGTTCAGCACAAGATCATCACAAATACGGGCTGCACCTGTTTCGCTGCATTCGTTTACAATAGCCGTTGTATTGGCTTGTCCCGTGCCGATTTCTGTGGATGTTCCAGCAATATGAGTGGTGTCACAGCCCCAATGTATTCCTGAGCTTTGGTCGCTTGTTGCTGCAATAAGCCCGTGCTTGCCTGTGGCATCAATATAGAAAATGATTCCACCACCATATTCCTGACCTATATAGAATTCGCCGGTATCTTTTTTCCACAAAGTAAGGTTTGCATCACCTACATAGTCAATGCTGACATTTCTTTGCCACTTTGTACTAAAATAAGATTTTGGAATCGAATTGCTAAACCAGTCTTCAGTAGTGATTGGTTGAGTTGCCGAAGTATCGGTCATGCTTTTTATCAGGCTGTCTGCCCAATCGTTACAATATCCAACCTGAACAGCCCAGTCAAATCCAAAATATGTTCCGGCAGCAAATGAATTAATTAGTTGCGACCATCCTCCCAAATGACTAAAACAAAATGCCCCATAAAACAATAAAGTGTCTTTACTAAAATCATTGTAGTCCTTTATGAACTCATCATTAACCAAATATATATTTTTCCATATTTTACCTCCCATTCCATCACTCGTCTGTGCACAAAATATAGCGATATCTCCGAGATAAATATCTGTATAGTATTCTTCAGATGTAATATCATTCGCCATTTCTCCTGTCAGCACAATTACTTCTTGTAAGTCCGTATCGCTGGGCCATGCTATCCCATGTGAACTAATGTAGATGAATCCTTTACCGGAAAGTTTGGTAAACGAGTTTACATTGGCTTCCTGGTTCAGGATTGTATCGAACAAGAAAAAATCCATACCTACCTTCGGCAGGTACTGCCCATAGTGCTGAATGAGTGTTTCATCTCCAAAATCATTGTCCCAATAGTTCGGGCTGAGAAAAGCCACTTCTTTACTATTCACCAGATGTTGGCTGTTTAAAGCCGCATTGCCTTCTTTTGTGAATGTTCCATGTTTCATTGTTTCTTTACCCAGACCATCTTCAGGATTAAGAAACATTCCGCCACGCATACCATTGTTATATTGCACTGCTATGCCCTGACTGCCAATGACCGCCCATGAAACCGCAGTGTCATCAGCAAAAAATTGCTGCAATTGGTTTATGGCATCAAGTGAATCCATGGTTAGCATCCAGGTTGCATAGTTTGCAGCCGCCTGTTCCTGCAAATCTATAACAAGGTGGTATGAGGCTTTTTGTTCCTCAGTCCAGCCACTATTGTTGTTATTGTCATTGGTTTTGTCTTTTTACATGCGGTTAAAACGATCACCAGTGAAAGAAAAAACAAGTAAAACTGTTTCATGAAAATTTAATTTTAGACTGCATTATTAATAAAAAAAAGGGGCGTTTTATTATCTTATTGATATTCATTATTTTTGATGTAATAAATTTTTCAAACAAGTTTTTTCACATGCAAATATACAAATACCTAAATGTATATATAATTTCTGAGATAAAATTTTTTCTTTTACCCTATTTGACCTTTCTCCGGTTTTCAAAAAGCCAATAGAATCAGGTTTTTCGGCAAAGCAGATTTCACACTTTGTTTTAAGCCTCCTGGCTTGAAGTTCACATTGGGTTCAGAAAAAACATGCAAAGATTAGAGCAAAGCATGAAGCGTTCGCATTGATGAATCTATGATTTATTTCTATCTATTTCAATAAATTTCACTTTTTCCACTTTGCGTATCTCTTCGCTTCTTCGGGGTGCTTGTGTGCAATAGTTATGAAATCCTGTCTATTTCAAGCCTCCTGACTTGAAACGGACAAACTATCATCACGCTGATCCCTCACGCAACTTACGCTGTAACCGTTTTCTTTGTTGATAGGAGCGTAGACAACGATTGTTGAGGCTGAGCTTAGACCAAGGAACTAGGCATAAGGATCACTATCTTCGGTAATCGTCCAGAAGTAGCAATAGCCAAACATATTATCGAAATCGCCATTACCGTCGCGACGTCCTGCTGGCAGAGCGGAAAATCCTGTTTCATTCGTTGCTCCAATATTCGGATTATCCCAGTGTGTGATTCCTGTTTCCTTAAGTTTACCGCCGGCATCAAACTGCCCGCCAGGATAATTGACAAGGATCATGCATTCGTCATAAGACGGAACATGAAAGCCTTCGGGAGCAATATTCCGAGGATCGTTTATGGCTGCCCAATTGTAATGATTGCCATAGATTTGCTCAAGGAACGAATCGTTTTCATAAATACAGTGAGCGCCGTCGCTCGTTGCTGTCCATCCGGATGTGTTGGGTGTATTGAGAATATAATCACCATTGCGATAATGGGTTACTTCCAGGTTTTCAACCATCCAGTCTCAATCTTAAAAAAGCACTTGAACTTTCAGATATTAAGTATGTTGGTCGAATTGCAAAGTAGACAGGAATAACACAGAAAATTACTACACACACTGCCAGACATTCACTTGCCACAATTTTATTAAGATCAAATGCACCTCTTGAATTAATTCGTGAATCTCTTGGACATAAGGATATTAAAACTACTCTTTTGTATTTGGGAAGTTTTGATGCCAAAGTTAAGAAGGATTTTGCAATGAAGTTTATCCCTCAATAATGGGAATGTATTAGGACATTTGTTCATAAAAGAATGTGAATAGGTAATAAATTATGTACTTTTGAAATATTGTAGATATAGGCTTTTAACAAATTTTTATCTTTAACTTATGAGAACACAATTAGTAAAGTCAACCTACCTGGATTATTATAAAAAAAGACAGCCAATTACTATTTCCAGGCACTTTAATAAAATTAAAGAACAAACTTTTAACAATGATACCTTTGGCTATTCTGCTTCAATGGCTTCGGTCTATTCCTCAATGATTGAAGGGAATAATATTGATTTTGATACTTACCTGAAATATTCTACCTCCGGAATGAATACAAAAAGTAAATCATTTAGGGAAATCGAAGACCTGATAAGTGCTTATGAATTTGCCCGTAGATCGGAATTGAATTATTCAAATTTCATGAAAGCTCATGCTGTTTTGACTAAGAATATTATTTCTGATTCCAAATACCGTGGGAAAATAAGAGATCGGGAAGTTTTCATTTACGGAGGTGGCGAAAAAATCTATACCGGAGCATCGGTTTCCATTGTGGTTGAAGAAACAAAAAAATTGTTCAATGATATTTCAATATTAAGGAAAAGAGAACTGACCACTTCTGAGGTATTTTATTTTGCATCAATGATTCATTTAGGATTCGTAAAAATACATCCTTTTGCAGATGGCAATGGCAGATCGGCAAGATTGCTGGAAAAATGGTTTCTGGCTAAAAAATTGGGTACTAAGGCATGGTTTATTCCCTCTGAAAAACTTTACCAGACACGGATCAAGTCTTATTATAAAAATTTGAATATTGGCAACAATTACCCAAATGTTAATTACGACAGTTCCATACCCTTTTTACTTATGTTACCCATGTCATTGACAATGAAAAAATAAGTTTCTTTAATCATTGATTTAATCCTCTATATCTTCAATAATAACTGATACGGGTCTTATTTCTAAAAATACTTTTGCATAATAGGATTTAAACAGCAGTTTGTAAAATTGCTCGAAGTTGTCTATTCCATATTTCCTTTTCAGTCACCTCATTGGTTCCAATGCTTTGTAAAGACTTTTAGCAACAATAATACTGAGTGCGCTTCCAATATTGGAATCATCAAGTTCATCATTTAACATCAAATCATCCTCGTATTTTAATTCATTCAGTATTTGAAAAGCTAATTCCAATCCTTCTGGAGTCGTTAATAGATTACAAACATCCAAACCAGATTTATAGACAGAGCGCAAATCCAACTTAACAAGGTTTTCTTTTGCCTGTTGTTTCGTTCTTTGTTTTCCCTGATAATTGCATTCAACTCTGGTTCTTCGAGTAATAGCTTAATACGGATATATTCTGACAATGACATGCCTAATTCGGCAGCTTTGGCTGTGATTTTACTCTTATCTGCTGTCGGTACTTTGAAGGTAATCGTTGGATTTGTGTCCTGTAAAATTTTATTTTGTTCTGTTAATTTGTTCATAATACGTTGTTATTTAAGGTTATTACTAATTTATTTCCCGTTTTTTACTTAATATTACTAACAGTTGCGTTGCAATATAACCTTTAGAGAATGTCTGCAACTGCAACTTTGAGTTGCACAAAAGTTGCTGCAACTAATCTACAACTTCATTTTCAATCTCTTTAAAATATCGGCAGATTGTTGCCTTGTCAACATTCAATTCACCAGTTATCCGGGTCTGATTAAAGTCTTTTACCTTTAGTTTCTTTGTTTTAAATAGGTTCTCTTCCTTAACATTCTTTCGATTGGTGGATTGTCCCTGTGCAAGATTTTCGAAAGCCTCCCTACGGTATTCATTGTGAAATACCATATTCTCATCAAACAAGCAAAGAAAGATAATCCGAATGCTGAGGGTATTATCTTTTCTGGTACCGGCAAAGCCGATGTTATTAAATTTAAGTGATGCGTTAGCTTGATGACCACCATCAAATAGATTGGCTATTAAATAATCATTTTTGTGTGCAAATTGCATGCATATAAAAAAGGGTTACCTTCTGTAACCCTTGGTCTCCCCGGCAGGGCTCGAACCTGCGACCCATTGATTAAGAGTCAATTGCTCTACCAGCTGAGCTACGGAGAGTTGGGCGGCAAAATTAGAAAATTATTACTGATTATTCTTATTTATCTTTGTCAAAAATATTCATTCTTGACTTCTAAACCCGGTAATAAAAAATCTGCACTTAAAGTCAATAAAGGAATTGACCCTCCGCTTTCATTCAATCCTGATGCAATAAAACGGTTCAAAATAACCCGAAAGGAATTGCATGAAGTTAAAGAATATACCGATGGCATCATTTCCGGAAACCGGACTATTTTAAGCAAAGCCATTACACTTATCGAAAGTTCATTACCTCAGCATCAGAAGGTAGCCAGGGAAGTTATTGAAAAATGCCTGCCCTTCTCAGGAAATTCAGTAAGAATAGGTATTACGGGTGTTCCTGGTGTAGGTAAAAGTACTTTTATCGAAGCCCTGGGAACTCATCTTACCGGTCAGGGGCATAAACTTGCCGTCCTTGCCATTGATCCGAGCAGTCAAAGAACAAAAGGCAGTATCCTCGGCGACAAAACCAGGATGGAGACGCTTGCCAATGATCCTAATGCATTCATCCGTCCCTCACCATCGGCAGGTTCGGTAGGTGGTGTGGCCCAAAAGACTAAAGAGATCATTATCCTGTGTGAGGCAGGAGGTTTTGATACTATTTTTGTAGAAACAGTGGGTGTTGGCCAGTCGGAAACGGCGGTTCATTCCATGGTTGATTTTTTTCTTTTATTGATGTTAGCGGGTGCCGGCGATGAGCTTCAGGGGATAAAGCGTGGTATCATGGAAATGGCTGATGCGATCATTATAAACAAAGCCGACGGGGATAATTTTAATAAAGCCATTACTGCCAAACAGGTCTATTCCAATGCAATTCATCTTTTCCCGCCAACACACTCCGGATGGATACCCCAGGTTGATGTTTGTTCTTCATACACAAAAACAGGCATTGACAAAGTTTGGGAGATCATTGTCAGTTATTGCAGTTTTTCAAAAAAAAGCGGCTACTTCAATGATAACCGCATGGATCAGAACCGCAATCATTTTTACGATACTCTTCATGAGAACCTGTTAAGCAGGTTTTACTCCCAAAAAGACCTTAAAGAATTGTTGTCGAAATTGGAAAAGGAAGTCGTCTCCGGACACCAGACACCATTTTCAGCTGCTCAGCAGTTGCTTGATAATTATTTTTAAATTGTTTTACGGATTTCCGGTTTTCGGGGAAACAAGACAGATAAAATAATAAAGAATCCCAGGATTGAAATAATTACCAGCAGGGCCTCATTGGTCGAAAGCGGAAGATGGATCAGCATTTTCAGACCCACAAATCCAAGTAAAAAAGCAAGTCCAAGCTTTAAAAAGCGGAAGCGGTTTACCATATCACTCACCAGAAAGAATAAGGAGCGTAATCCCAATATAGCGAAAATGTTAGAAAAAAAGACGATAAAAGGATCACGCGTTACAGAAAAAACGGCAGGCACCGAATCCACCGCAAATAATACGTCGGAAAACTCGATGACCATTAACACTATAAAAAGCGGAGTGATAAACAGCTTACCATTCTCCCTTAGCCAGAATCTGTCGGTTTCATCCTTTTTCTTTATAGAAAAGATCTTACTTAAAAACACAACTACAGGATGATGTTCGGTATCCACTTTCTGCGATTCCCTGCCTGATACAAACTCCCATCCCATCTTGAAAGCAATAATTACTAGAAATCCACCAAAAATATAGAGTACCCACTCGAACCTTTGAATCAGCGCACTGGCAACAAAAATGAAAATGAACCGAAAGACGACCGCTCCTAATATTCCCCAGAACAGAACTTTTTTGTACAACCGGTTCGGAATATTAAAAGACAGGAAGATCATGATGATGACAAAAATATTATCAATAGAAAGGGAATACTCAATAATATACCCGGTCAGGTATTCAAGTGAAAGGTTGTGGTTGTAGAGCCGTATTGCTTCATTGAAGGCCAGGCCATCAACATCTATCTGGTGTCCGAATTTTTCTATGTTTTGCTGTATAGCTTGTAAATCCTGAATATCATGCAATTTATGTCCAAAAAACCTTAAACCGATATAAAATGAAATTGAAAGAGCCACCCAGGCTATTGTCCAGTAAAGCGCTTCGCGAAAAGGAAGGGTATGGCTTTTTCTTCCAATAACAACAAGATCAACCAGCAATACAGCCAGTATTACCATCATAAAAAGAGTGAAAAATATTATTTCATTCATCTGTAAAAAACGATTTGGGCTGTAAAAATAGGCAAAGAATTTCAAAATCAGAAAACTGTAAGTTCACTAGAATATCATTCGAAAAGTTGGAATTATTTATATTTTAGCCGAAATTTGATAGCAGATGACGAGGATCATTACTTATAATCTGAACGGTATAAGGGCGGCGGTTCAAAAGGGATTTCTATTTTGGTTAAAGGCTGCCGATGCAGATATCGTCTGCATACAGGAAACCAAGGCTCAGCCCGACCAGCTTCCGGTTTTTGAACTTACAGAGATGGGTTACAAAACCTATATCCATTCGGCAAGGAAAAAGGGCTACAGCGGAGTCATAATCATAAGCAGAATTGAACCCGATCATGTAGAATACGGGATGGGAATTGAGAAATACGATTATGAAGGCCGGGTGATCAGGGCGGATTATGGCGATATTTCAGTGATGAGTGTATATCATCCCTCCGGATCGAGCGGGGAGATAAGACAGGCCTTTAAGATGATGTGGCTTGAGGATTTTCAAAGATATATTGATCATTTAAGGAAAGAACGTCCCAACCTTATCCTGTCGGGCGATTTTAATATCTGCCATAAACCCATCGACATTCATGACCCGGTAAGAAATGCTGCAAGTTCAGGTTTTTTACCCGAAGAACGGGAATGGTTATCGGGATTCCTGGACAACGGTTTCATTGATACTTTCCGTTACTTTAACCAGGAACCGCACCAATACACGTGGTGGAGCTTCAGGGCAAATGCCAGAGCTAAAAACCTTGGCTGGCGCATTGATTACAACATGGTGAGCAATTCCCTGGAAAAACAATTAAAAAGAGCTATGATCCTGCCTCAGGCAAAACATTCCGACCACTGTCCCGTGATGCTGGAGATTGAAATATAGTTCAAAGTTCGAAGTTAAGGAATGAGAATCCTGCGGTTCGAAAATTCCGATGCCCTGTTTTGTTAATTTGCAATATTGTCAAGTATCAAAAAACCGCTTTACTAAGCCCAATTTGAAAGGAATTGTGGCAATCTGAACCGGATATGAATCAAAGTATAGCTTAAAGAATAATCCTACCGGACAGGATGAAACTACTTAAAAATTTATACGTATTGAAAAAAGTACATATATTTTTGATTGAATGTATAGTTTATATATTTTTACCGAAAACATAGAAGTAAAAAATACTAAAAATTGGTAATATGAAAATTATCCTGATTTCTGCGATGTTATTTATTGCTGCATCCTTAATTGCCCAGCCGCCTGAGGCATTCAAATATCAGGCGGTCGTTCGAAATGCTGCAGGAGACATTGTGTCTGACCAGCTGGTTGGAATCCAAATCAATATCAGAAATACAATCCCAACAGGTACTGTTGTTTATCAGGAAACCCATTCCTCAACAACAAACACATTCGGATTGGTGAACCTTGAAATCGGAAACGGAGCACCGACAATAGGAACGTTTGATGGAATTGACTGGCAGACGGATTCAAAATTTCTTGAGGTTCTGATTGATCTGTTGGGCGGAACCAATTATGTTTCAATGGGTACATCCGAGTTGCAAAGTGTTCCTTATGCTTTATTCTCAAAAAATTCATCCGACTCATATTGGAATAAATCGGGTATTAATCTTTACTACAATATTGGAAGTGTCGGCATTGGGACCGGTGCTCCTGCACAGGCATTGGATATATATAACAAATTCCAGATAAACAGCAACGGTAATATTGTTAAATTAAATAATGCTACAACCAATTTCCCGTCTGCTAATGCATCAGGAGTCCTTACTAACAATGGTTCAGGAACTTTAACCTGGACGTCACCGGGAACCGGCAGTTGGTCGCTTACAGGAAATTCCGGTACCAATCCGGCCACAAACTTTATAGGCACCACCGATAATGTGGCATTGTTACTTAAAGTGAATGGAAATAAAGCAGGTCTGATTGATCCGGCCGGAACTACGGGAAATACTTCCTTTGGATATCAGACTTTAAACAGCATCACAACAGGAACTGATAATACCGCCGCCGGGTATCAGGCGCTTTTATCCCTAACCAGTGGAATAAGCAACACTGCCTTTGGTCGCAATGCTCTTTTGAGCAATACCAAAGGAAATTTTAATTCAGCATTCGGCGGTGGCGCATTAGGTTCTAATTCCACTGCGGGCCAGAATATTGCTATCGGAACTGATGCTTTAAATCTGCAGGATTATAATAATAACAACACGGCATGGAGCAGCGATAATGTTGCTGTTGGTTTTCTGTCATTGGTTAACAACTATCCTGACGACGTCAGCAATGGTATTCAAAATACGGCTATCGGAAATTACTCGCTTCAAACCAACATCACAGGATACCGCAATACCGCTGTCGGTTATGGTGCAGATGTAAGTTTTGACAATCTGACCAATGCCACGGCTATTGGATACAATTCAAAAGTGGGTGCAAGCAACAGCCTGGTATTAGGCGGAACAGGCGCTGATGCTGTAAGAGTTGGTATTGGAACCACAACCCCTTCATCAACATTATCAGTGGGAGCGACTTCGCAATTTCAGGTGAACTCCACCGGTAATATTGTAAAGATAAATAATGTAACTACTAATTTCCCAGCGGTAAATGCAGCCGGTGTTCTTACCAATAATGGTTCAGGGACATTGACATGGGCAGCAGCAGGAAGCAGTAGCTGGTCATTAACAGGAAATGCAGGCACAGTGGATGGTACTAATTTTATTGGCACTACCGATAACATCCCGTTTAATATAAAAGTAAATAACCAAAAGGCAGGGAGAATTGATTTAATGTATAACGCATTTTTCGGTTATCAGAGTGGTAATGCAAATACCACAGGAGCCGGTAATACAGCCATAGGAGACAAATCACTATATGGAAATCAATCGGGGAGCTTTAATACCGGCCTGGGAAGGAATGCACTATATTCCAATGTTGCCGGCGACGGCTCTACTGCCATAGGATACAGAGCCATGCAATATGCAGATAATTCTGCCTCCTCATTCACCAGTTATAATGTAGCAGTAGGCTATGAGGCGCTGCGTGGGTCAAGCAATGCATCGGTCAACACCGGCGAGCGTAATTCAGCGATTGGATACCAAACACTAATGAACAACACGACCGGATTTAAGAACACCGCCTGCGGAATGCAGGCCCTCAATTCAAATACAACAGGGTATTCGAATACCTCAATGGGAGTTATGGCTCTTTCTTCTAATACAGACGGCTACATGAATACCGCCATCGGAGATAATGCACTTTCTGACAACCTAACAGGCAACGGCAATACCGCATTGGGATTTATGTCTGGATATTTGGCAACCTCTAATACCAGCGGTAGTAAGAATACTTTTATTGGTAATTATTCCGGGCCAATCGCGGATGGATTAGACAATGCCACAGCCATTGGCTATGGTGCAAAAGCCATAGGAAATAATAAAGTACAGCTCGGGAACAATTTCGTTGACGGACTTTTTTTTGGTACGTCTAACAATTTGTCCATTAATAGTGCTGCCTATGGAAATATGTGGTATAGTACGACAACCGGAGAAATCCAACGTATGACCTCTTCAAAAAGATACAAGACAATGATTACCGATATTGAAATAAATACTTCAAAGATTTATAACTTACGGGCTGTTTCCTTTTCAGGGAAGGATGATGACCAACGCTATTTTGGGTTAATTGCTGAAGAAGTCGCAGAGGTAATCCCGGAACTTGCCGAGTTTGCCCGCGAAAAAGATGTGATAAAAGGCAGCACATCCGATAATTTAATACCCGATGCGGTTAAATATCCCCTTTTATCGGTTCTGTTATTAAGTGAGGTTCAAAAACATGAAAAAACTATAATTGAACAGCAAAAACAAATTGAGAGGCTGGATGAAGAGAATTCCAGTCTTAAATCTCAAATCTCAATTCTGAAGTCAGATATTGATGTTAGGCTTAAAATTATCGAAAAGTTGATTGGTGACAAATAAGCAATAACATTCCGGAAATTTTAAAAAAGGTTCCATTTTCAAATGTCAATTATTTTATTATTTAATTCCTGTTTTGGAATAATTATCATCTTTGTATCTGGTTTTAATTGCATCTGAAAATTACTGAGTTATGCTTTCATTTGAAAATACTGAGATCGCTTTTAAGCACAGATCGGATAAGGATTTACGGAGGGCTTACATTTTGTTCAGGATGATCAACAGCAATACACTGGTTTATCTTGGCAAAGGGCTGGTAAGGTTGGCACTCGGGTTGAAAATACCTGTCGGATGGGCCGTGAAGCCGACCATCTATTCCCATTTTGTGGGTGGGGAAACCATCAGCGATTGTCAAAGGAATGTCAGGGACCTCGAAAAGGCTGGAGTTAAGGCCATCCTTGATTATTCAGTCGAGGGTAAAGAAACACTTCATGAGATTAATAAAGCACTTGATGAAACATTAAAAACGATTTACAACGCTGCAAAAGATCCCAATGTCCCATTTGCGGTTTTCAAACCCACAGCTTTCACAACCCGAATTGTGCTTGAAAAAGTCAGCGCCGGGATGGCTTTAACAGAAGAAGAGAAAGCCGAGGCTTCCAATTTCAGAGCCAGGGTGAATAAACTCTGTAACACAGCCTTTGAAAATGATGTACCGACCCTGATAGATGCTGAAGATTCCTGGTTTCAGAATTTCATTGATGAAGTGGTGTATGAAAACATGGAAAAATTCAATAAAGAGAAAGCCATCGTCTTCAATACATTCCAGATGTACCGCCGCGACCGGCTTGAAGCGCTGACGTCAGCATACCAGGTTGCGGTCGAAAAGAATTATTTCCTGGGAGCCAAATTTGTCAGGGGCGCCTATATGGAAAAAGAACGTGCCCGGGCTGCTGAAAATGGCTACCCTGACCCCATTCATCCCGACAAGGAAAGCACCGACCGCGATTACAATTCAGCTTTAAAGTTCTGCATCGAACATCTCGGAAGGATAACAATTTTTAACGGTACTCATAATGAAAACAGCTCACGATACCTCACTGAGTTAATGGCAGAGCATAAACTGGCCAAAGATGATCCGCGTTGCTGGTTTTCGCAATTGTTTGGCATGAGCGATCATATCAGTTTTAACCTCGCAGGTAAAGGTTATAATGTTGCCAAGTATCTGCCCTTTGGCCCGGTGAAATCCGTATTGCCATATCTGATCAGGCGAACCGAGGAAAATACTTCCATCGCAGGTCAGACCGGACGCGAACTAAGCCTGATAATTAAGGAAAAAGAACGGAGGAAAAGGAGTCTGTGAGTCTTTAGTATTTAGTCGTTAGTAGGTAGTTTGACAATTTGCAGTCAGCAGTGCGCAGTAGGCAATATGATAAAGGTGATGGAAGTCAATATACAAAACTAAAATCTCAAGTTCCTGGACTCATTTCTCAAGGCTCATTTGTAAATACTTCAGACTTCAGACTCAAGACTAAGTACTACCTCCTCCAATTCTCCACTGCAATATACCAGCTTGACTTATAGATTGATGACCTTTCAAGGGCGTAATCATTAAAAGTAAAAGGATTTTCAATAAGATTAAAATAAAACCGGATGGACAACAAGTTCGACCTTTCGCCGTAAATCCACTCTTCTTCACCGTTCTTCCTGTACACTTCAGACGGCGGCCCATAGATGATATAAACGATTCCCCTGTCGGTCTTCCAGCCTTCCTTAAAAGATGTAAACATTTGGTTAGCTGCAACGACTCTCTGGTAATATCTTGCAATCATGTTTTTTGCCCTTTCCGGCTGATCTGAGGATCGTTCGAGCCAGAAACTGTCGACAGCGGTTTTGTAGTCGGAATAGCGCATAAGCACATCAAATTCCCGCTGTGTCGTCAGATAGCGGAGCGGCTTCAATGCCTGTAACGGCGATTCAATTTCAGGATAACCTTCATCGAAACGGAAAAGTGTCAGCCCTTCAGTTTGTGAGGTACCGGTTTGTATAAAGTAAATTCCCGGGTAGCGCAATAGCAGGTATTCTGTTTTACCATGCTCCACTATTAAATTGTACAAACTATCGGCATTTAGCTGAACCGGAACAATTTTATCAACAGCAAAAGGAGTTTTCGCTATCGGTTGTTCACTGTTGTAATATCGGATAGTGAATTGTGTAGCGCTGTCGGAGTTGTATCTGATCCTGATTTGCTCATCACCGGTAAGGGACAAATTAAAAACCGGGTCATTTTCCTTATCAATGACCATGAAATTCTGCCTGCTTTTTTTACTACTTTTGGAAATCGTAACAAACTCTGTGACCGGATTTATATCCTGCCGGTTAAGGTCGGATAACATTAACTTCAAAAGATATTCTCCCGGATAGGAAGCCCTGACATCAAAATTGACAAGCATTTCCGCTTCCAACCCGAAGTTGAGGGTGTCCTGAAAAACCAGGGAACCTGTATCAACAGCCAACTTCGACTCATAAGAATCAAACACCTCATAAGAAATTTTGAAATCAGCTTCGTGTGTTCCGGTTCGGAGATTGGTGGTATAAAGCAGGTCTTTCAATTTCACCGGAAGATAAACGATTGATTTCTCCTCAGATTCGTGGTAAATTACGGCATCAAATGAGGTAAAACGGTTCTCATCATATAAGGATGCAAGGTTGACCCGGTTCAGTTTTTTGCCCTTTGGCTTTTCGGCTTTCAGTTCCAATGTACCAATGGAGCTTAAGAACACAATGCAGGTTAGAAATATCACGCAATTAAAGGGTTTCGCGAAAAATAAATGAATCTTCCGGTTCATGAAATAAATTATCTTTTGTAAGAAAGGAAAGTTACGGAAGGCAAATAACTTTTTCATTTTGATTTTATCAGTTGTCATAACTTTCAAGAAACTTGTCGGGGATTGATTTTGTTGTCTTTGCTCCTAATTTTTTAAGGGTTTCCACCTGCCTGATAATATTTCCCCTGCCATCGGAGAGTTTGTTTTTTGCCTCGTCATAAGTCTTGCTTACTCTTCCGATCTGAATTCCCAAATCCTCAAGATCCTTCAGAAATCCGACGAATTTATCATACAGCGCTCCTCCCTGGCTGGCTATTTCCATAGCATTCTGCGTTTGCTTTTCATGTTTCCAGATGGAGGCAATGGTTCGCAAAGTTGCAAGTAACGTTGTCGGACTGACCATCACTATTTTTTTCTCCCAGGCAAAATTGAAAAGATCCACATCGGCCTGTATTGCTGCGCTGAAAGCGGATTCAATGGGCATAAACAGCAAAACGAAATCAGGTGTATCAAAAAGGGAAGCATTGGTATAGTTTTTTTCACTCAGTCCCTTCACATGGTTCTTAATGGAATCAATATGCTGTTTTAGAAAAATATCACGCGCACTCTGATCTTCTTCATTGATGTACGATTCATAAGCTATAAGCGAAACTTTGGAATCAATAATGATATGCTTGTTTTCAGGGAGCTTTACGATTACATCCGGACGAAGCAGTTCACCAGATTCATTTCTCGCCGTAACCTGAGTATCATATTCCTGACCCTTGACAAGCCCGGAGCGTTCAAGTACCCTTTCGAGGATCACTTCACCCCAGTTGCCCTGTTTTTTACTGTCCGACTTCAATGCACGGGTGAGATTGTTGGCTTCTTCGCTGATCTTTGAGTTTAGATCATAGAGCTTTTTGAGTTCGGCTTTCAGATCGGTCTGGTCCTTGATCCCTTTCTGGTAAGTATCTTCCACCTTCTTCTCGAAGTTTTGGATTTTTTCTTTCAGGGGATTCAGGATGTCTCCGATATTCTTTTGGTTCACAGATGTAAAATCCTGCGAGTTCTGTTTAAGGATTTTGTTGGCAATGTTTTCAAATTCGGTTGTAAATTTTTTCTGGATTTCTTCCAGTTCTTTCTTATGGGTTTCGAGTTTTTCGATCAGGTTCTTATTTTCCGTTTCTGCCCGTGCAATCCGGCTGTTAAGCTCCTCGTTTTTTCTTCGTTCAATTTCAAACTCTTCCGATTTTTTATCTCTTTGTAAAATAAGTTCGTTGCTTTTTTCAATGAGGATGCCCTTTTCCCTTTCGAGAACATTCAATTCCTGGATTTTGATTTTTTCGGCATCGCTAATTTTTAACAGATTATCTTTTTCAATCCGGCTAATTTTACTTTTCAAAGCGAACCAGACAATTGCTGCACCAAGGATCAGACCGACAAAAACAAATAAGATTTCCATAGAATTATTTTCCGTAAAATTAATCTTTTATAGAATTATTAGTTGTTTGTTTCACTTTTACTTGATACTGGGTTCTTTAGCATGGAGCATGGAGCATGGAGCAAGGAGCAAGGAGCAAGGAGCATGGAGCTTGGAGTTGGATTTGAGTTGAGGGTGTGAGTCTGACTTTACCGACTGATTTCTTGAGCATGGAGCATGGAGCGGGGAGCTAAGAGTTGGGTTTGAGTTGCGGGTGTGACTTTACCGACTGCATGCTGCTACTGCCACTTATAACCCAATTATGGTAAGTATAGTTTTTTCAATTTATCTATTATATTGCTAATTTGAAAATAAAGCGTTAATTTTATTGCCTTCAAATCCGAAGTTTAATGAAAAAGAGAATTTTCATATTCGTTTTATCATTTTGTTTCCTGATCTGTCTTTTCACTTTCACATTAAATGCGCAAAATATCTCCCTGCCTCAGCCATACAGCGGTAATCGGTTGATGAAGGAGTTCATCAGGGAAGAAATGGTTTATCCCGAAAAAGCCTTAAAAGAGAGTACTGAAGGAACTGTCGTCGTTTCGTTCAATGTTAATCCTGATGGTAAAACCGGTGATTTTAAAATTGCAACTCCTGTGTCAGATGATCTTGACAAAGAAGCCATCAGAATATGCAAACTCATCCTATGGTATCCTGCGACAGACCTGGGACGGCCGGTTGCATACGGGCACTCCCTGGAAATCAGGTTCGACATAAAAAAATATGAAAATATAGTTAGATACCGGGGCTATGATAAGATAATTTATCCTTATACGCCAATAGATACAGTTAACATCGTTTACAGAACGTCTGATATTTCAGTGTCGCCCAAGCCTGTATTTACAAGTAAGGATTTTAATTTAAGCAGTTTTATTTCAAACAATCTTCAATATCCCGAAGCAGCTTTCAAACAAAACATCTCCGGCATGGTGAGGCTTAAATTTGTTGTCGAACCCAGCGGAAGGATTTCAAACCTTCTGACTGAAAAAACCGTTGGCGGAGGCTGCACCGAAGAAGCCATCCGCGTTATTAAAATGATCAGGTGGTATCCTGGAATAAAGAATGACATAGCGGTACGAACCTGGATGACACTCGATATTACTTTCGATATTGCTAAGAAATCGGTCAGCGGAACCATCCCTAATCCCGGGCAGCTGCACTGATTTTGAGTATTGCATTGTATATGATGGTTTAGGCACAAATAGTTTGGAATCTTACCAGATATTAATGTATTCAAAATCTCCCTTTAGCCTGGTTAAAGTTTTTTAGACATAATTATTTGATTGCTTTTTTATCTATTATTTGTCAAAATTTATTTTCATTCTAATAACATCGCAATCTATTGATTATATGTTATTTATTTTTCAAAAAAAAAAAAAACGATTGCCGGCTTGGTAAAAAAATATTTAATATCCGGATTTTTTTTGGCTTACTTTTGAACTCAATTACACGATCATTCGAACCGACTGAAAAAAAATATGATGAATTTCTGTTTATACAAGCTAAATGAAAAGGAGAACGAAAAATAAAACCTCCCTTCATTAAACATATTAGTTCAATTCGACCTGAAAAAATACTTTTACAAGAAAGGAGGTAAGGAGGTAAAGATAGTAAATTTGAAGTAAAATCGTTAAAAAGCATTATTTTTTTAGCCAAACAATACATGTGAATTGAATTCAATAAGATTAATAAATTAAAAACTGAAAAGATGAAAAAGAAAAATTTACTAAAAGCATTAAGCATGTCGGTATTATTGGTATTAGCAATAAATATGACAGCACAGGAAATTATTCCTGATGATAGTTACAATTACGCATATCAACAACAATTGAATTATCTAATTGAACTTGCGGATGAGCAGGGTAAAGAATTAATCGATTTGCCGGAATATAAACATTTTTGCATTTGGGCAAGGGATTATGAAACCAAGCTAGATCAAGAAGGAAAATTAAGCATTTTTGGAGAAGCAATTGAGAGTTATTATCAAGACAACTCCGATGTTGAGGGTGATTTTGAATTAGACTGGGAATATAATAGCCCTGATTCGCTTTGGAGAAAAATTAATGGGTCTGGAAATACAAATAGCGGACAAGGATTGATTATTACTCTATGGATTAGTCCAAGTGATACGAATCATATTTTAGCAGGCGGGCAGTTTTGCGGGGGCTTGTGGGAAACTATAGATGGAGGAGATAGATGGTTTAACATAACCGAAGATTATTGGCAAATACAAGGGATTTCTTCGATTTTTGTCAATCCTCAGGATACTCAAAAAATATTTGTGACTACATCTTATGATGCTGAGGGCCCCCGTGGACCATCATATGGCCTCTATTATACAACTAACGGAGGAGATAGCTGGGAATTTGAGGACTGCGGAATATATCCCAAATATCAGGTTGAATATAGTCCACGAGTATTTTTACAAAATCCTGAGAATGACTCAATAATGTACCTTCTAACACCCTATATTCTTTATAAAAGCAACGATAATGGTGAAAATTGGCAAATTGTTATTAATAAGTCCAGTGAAGATTTCTATGATGTTTGGTCGGCCAGAAGGTATTTCGATGATATGATATTCGATCCATCTGATTACTCAACAATTTATGTAACAGGCCCTGAGGCCTTCAGGATTGAGAATAATGGACAAGATGTATTCGATATTACGGATTCGCTTTTAAAGTTAAATGGTTCAGAAAAAGCCGAAATAATAATGGTAGATGCCGATATAAAATATCCAGACAGTGTATGGTTTTCATTTATCGATACGATTGATAAGAAAACTTACGTTGCACTGTACGACAAGGTTAATGATAGCTACACTGTTAAATTAGGTTTAAATTCGACTTACATAGGTTTTCCATACTTAAAGTGTGAAGTATCACCCCAAAATCCGGATTACATAATTATTGGTGGAGCTGGGCCATACTGTTTTAATTTTTCGAATAATCATAATAAATATTATTCTCCTACTCATGGTTTTCATAATGATATAAGAGCTGTAGAATGGCCTGAATCACAAAGTAATTTTGCTTTATTTGGGACAGATGGCGGTATTACAAAAATATTTGATGTAAATCCAGAAAACAATACAAACTTCAAATTTAAATATATTGCAAATGACGGTGAAACAGGGATCAGAAATATTGATGTGCAGGGATTCGATGTTTCAAAATACGGGGAAGAAATAATGGTAATTGGTACATCACACGATTGTAATATAAGAAAAAAAGATGATGTTTTTTTAAGAGTATTCGGCACTGGGGGGGGAGATGTTCAATCAGTATTGATTGATCCTGAAAATCCAAATATTTTTTATGCTGTTCAATATGGTCATCCAGAAATCGAATTTACAATAAACATGGGAGAAACAAGTAGTACCTTGTTTGATGATTACACTAATAGTGTTGAAAATCCGCCAATATTATTTTTTAAACCAAATGATCCAAAGACATTATTCGCTGGATATGAGGGACAAATATGGGAATTCGATATAAATTCGATAATTAATATTGATCCAAATACTCCAAATCGCAAACATACTTTTCCGGATGATAGTTTGGGCTATCGATTTATAAAAGAAGTTGGTGAAAATAATGACTTGAATAATTTGTTTTTTATTTCAACAAACCGTTTTTGGATGAGTTGGGTGAAACCGACAGGGTGGTATTGTCCTCCTGATAGTGGTAATCCTCATAACCTTGCCTTATTAAGAGTAGAAATTGTTGATACTGTTTTAAATTTTACAGATATTTCAGAGAATTTAGATAATGGATTATGCTATGGGCCAATAACCGGAATAGCTATTGAAGTAAATGAAAATGATACAATTATTTATACATCATTTGGAGGAACATCATCAAGTCAAAATGCACAGGAAAGTAAAAAAGTATATTGCAGCAATGATGTTGGATTAACCTGGTTTGCTATGGCGGAGGGTTTGCCAGATAGTATTCCAGTAAATGATATACAATACCACCGTGAATCGGGTATGCTGTTTCTGGCAAGTGATGTAGGAATTTACTATTATGACAGGATGGACACTATTTGGAGGAATATTACAGATAACCTGCCACCCATGACATATTCAAAAATCAGGTTTTCATTTCTCAAAAACAAAATCCTTGTCGGGTCACATGCCAAAGGGGTTTGGGAAGCTGATTTACCATGTTTTTACGACTCAATTCCAGATACCATACTTACATCGAAAACCTGGAATTGCAGTGTAGCTTTACATAGTGATTTAATTATTGAAACAGGAGCTACACTTACAATAAAGAAGGAGGTTTATGTTCCATCCAATGCTAAGATTATTGTAAAGAGAGGAGGAAATTTATTTGTTGACGGAGGTAAAATTACTTCATCCTGTGGTGAAATGTGGCAGGGGATTGAAGTGTGGGGCGATCCTACACTTCCGAGTTTGGGTGATTACCAGGGAATGGTGGTAGTTACTAATGAAGGAACCATAGAGAATGCGATTGTCGGTATAAAAACAGTTAAAATGATTGAAAATGGCGGATTTAGCATTCCTGACCTGTCTTATGCCGGCGGTATCGTTCAAACACTTCATACAAATTTTATCAATAACAAAACAGCTATAAGTTACTATAAATACCCTGCAACCGGTTATGCTCATATTTATTCAGGCTTCAATTATTTTTCACATTTCGAGTCAAATGATAACTATATAGGCAGCACAAATCCTGATTATTTTATTAGACTCAACGACGTTGATAAAGTGAACTTTAAAGCATGTGAATTTGAAAATAAAACAAGTCAACATCATTTTCAATCAGGTATTTATAGTTTTAATTCACAATTTATATTAGAGAGCAATCAGATTGGAGGAACTACAGAAAGCTGCCTGTTTAGATACCTGAATTATGGTGTTTATGCCTTAGCAACTACTCCAAACCGCTTTCCCGATATTCGACAAGTCGGATTTGAAATGAATTTCAATGGAGTTTATATGAGCGGCATAAGTTATGCCACTATAACAGATTGTAATTTTGCATCTTCCCCGTTTAATTCCAATGGTTATGGCCTTTATCTTGATGCCTGCAAGAATTATTGGGTGGAGGGCAATTCTTTTAATCAGAGTATGCAAGATGCAATCGGTATAGTAGTTAACGATACACGCCCGACAGGGCCTGAGATGATATACAGAAATAATTTCCATGGTTTGAAATTTGGTATTATAGCTCAGAACCGCAACCGAAACCGACTGAATACGGGCCTCGTGCTCAAGTGCAATGAATACGACAATACCCACTGGAATGAGGTGGTTATTTGCAAGCTTCCGGTAATAACAGCCGAGTATGGGATTGCACCAAACCAAGGGGCAAATGTTCCCAATGATGATGCTGCACCTGCGGGTAATTTATTTAGTTACACCGGACCTTTGGGAGTAGCTACTGATATTTATAATGATGCAAATAATATTATATATTATTATCATGATGATCCTGACTATCCATTAGAACCACAATATTTTACGGAAACAAAGGTAAATCCTGAACCAGTTCCTGGTGCGGATTGGAATGATAGCAGTTGCCCCCCATCAAATGACGGTGATAGTGGGGGACAGGTTTCTGAAAGTGAGTTAATAGAAGATTTAGCGCTATCTGATTTTAAAGTTGATTCGATACAGGGAGTAATAAACATTTTAAAAGACGGGGGAAGCACTGAGGATATGAAATGGGAAGTGGACATGAGCACACCTCCCGAAACTTACGAAGTTTATAATGAGTTGATGAACAATTCGCCCTATATATCCGATACGGTGATGGAGGCAGCAATAGAAAAGGAAGCAGTGCTGCCTAATGTGATGATCCGGGATGTAATGGTTGCCAACCCGCACAATGCCAAAAACGAAGAACTGATGACTAGAATAGAAGAGCGGTCGGACCCCATGCCGGAATATATGAAAGCACAGATATTACAGGGAAGGAGTTTAATTTCAGTATTTGAGGACCTGCAATCGGAATATGCTTTTTATAAGCAAAAGCGGAAAGAGATTTATACACAACTTGTAGCAACTTATCTTAACGATACACTGAATCCGGAGACGGCTTTAGACAGCCTTGAATCCTTTCTTGCCAATGAACTTGATTTAAGCGCAAAATATCAGCAGGCGGCATTGAGCGTGGAGCAGGGAGCATGGGGCACGAGTTTGGATTTAATAAACAACCTTCCGCAACAATTCAATATGACAGAAGAGGAGGCAGCAGAAAATGATCAAATTGAAGAACTTTATTCTATGATGGCTCAACTTGCAACGGAAGGGAAAACCATGATGGATGCAAGCAGCGCACAGTTAATCGAGCTTGCTGCTATAGAGGCTTCGGAAACGGGGTCCTCTTCGGTTTATTCCCGCAATATTTTATTTGACCTTAATGCGATGGATTACGAAGAACCCATTCTGTTGCCTGACGCTTATAAATCGGCTGAAATTCAACAGGAGCATGAGGTGTTGAAACAAACGCTTGCAGAACACCATTATCTGAAGGTATTTCCAAATCCGGCGGGTGATTATTTGATTATAGAACACAACCTGGAAAAGGAAAATGAAAGCGCTTATATAGAAATAAGTAATGTGAAAGGTAAAACTACCCGGCAGGTTCAGTTAACCGGCAAACATAATCAATTGACAGTTGATATTAAAATGCTTGAACCCGGAGTATATATTTCGACACTATTCAACGACAAAAAAGAGATTGAGTCAGTAAAATTCACAAAAGTAAAATGATAAACCATTTAATCCCGGATACTTTTAGGATGACGTATCCGGGATTATTAAAGAATTCAAAATGAAACATCAAAAAATAATACTGTTTATATTACTTCTGATTGTAGCCAATATTCAACTAATAGGACAACTTTGGCCGAAATATTACAGCAAAGAAGCAAATTCAAATGATGCCTCAGAGGATATTATTGAAAGTTATGATAACGGATTTATGATGGCTGGGAACTTTGAAATTAACAATCAACAATGGTCCTGGTTGATCAAAACAGATATTAATGGAAATATTTTATGGGAAAAAGTTATCGAGGGCGGTGATTACTGGGCTGGAACCATAGCAATTGAACCGACTATGGACGGTGGATTACTTTCATGTGGTTATATTTATTCTGATGTCAGTAAATATGAACCATACGTTATGAAGCTAAATAGTTGTGGTGAAAAAGAATGGTGTAATGTTTTTACAGGAAGCGTAAAAGATAATCCATGGGCACAAGATATTATTGAAACTCCAGAAGGAAACATTGTGGTTTTAGTAAACCAATGGGGAACAGATAATATTGAAGATTTATATTTGTTTAAAATGTCTTTAAATGGAGTTGTGTTGTGGAAAAAACCTGTTTGCAGCGCAATTATTCACCCTCAATCTGCAATTGCTTTCGGAAGGTCAGTTGTACAGACAGTCCAGGGCAAATATCTTATTAGCGGGAGTGTATATTGGGAGCACCCATGGAATCCCGGAGGTCCGAAAGGATTAAGGCCCCTATTTACTATGATTGATTCATCAGGTAATGAGCTGTGGGTTTTACCGTTTGGATTAAATGATACAGTCCTCGGAAATGCACATAATTCATTTCAAATCGAAGAGAATGAATTTATAGGAGTTGGACGAGCTTTTGGTCAAACTGTAAATAGGGAAGGAATTATTACAAAATTTGATACTCTTGGCAATCAATTAGGATATAAAAAAATTAATTTTAGTTCTCTTGAACCTGATTTTCAAGTTGGATTATTCTATGATATTTTAAATAGAGATTCCGTCTATGTTATTGCAAGTTTTTTTGGTGAGGATCCGAATGGACCAGCACCCCCCGGTGAAATTATCGTGGATACAAATCAGTTTTTCACAAATTTTTCAGTAATTGATTATACTCATTATGTTTTTAATGATGATCCATACACAATTATCAATACAGAAGACTCAAAACTGATGAGTAATTCTGAAATAGATATAAATGAGCAATGGGATATTTATTTAACAAAATTAAATAGTAACCTGGAACCAGATACTGCCTATACCGGTAACTATACGTACGACAGCCTCTGCACCACCCCCGGATTGCCGCAAAGCGGTTTCATTTACCTGGATGATTGTGATATTATTACAGCAACAGAAATGCCCTCACCCGAAGAGTATTATTCCTCTATTGCTACCATCCCTATCATCCCCTACCCCAATCCCGCCTCATCCGAGATCACCCTCTCCTTCCAAAACACTTCTCATCACACCAACATGCTCCTTGAGTGCTACAACATATACGGGCAAAAGGTTCACAGCGAAAAGATATGGAAAGGGCAGCAGCAAACAAAGCTGGATGTGAGTAGCTGGGGAAAGGGATTGTACTTTGCAATAGTGAAGAGCGAGGGGAAGGTGGCGGGGAGCGGGAGGTTTGTGAGGAAATGAGAATATCAGAATAATGAATGATTCAAGTTTAGCAAGTGCTAATAAATTAGAAAATTGTTAATAAAAATGTGAAAAAAGTAGCATATTATTTTGTACAAGATATTGATATTCAATATCTTTATGTTGTTAAACGTAAAACAATA
>Ga0172370_10001543_pt1 | contig 34833 bp, 31 predicted proteins | sample LakKiv5m_FD_114538 | JGI IMG/M metagenome (GOLD analysis project Ga0172370, IMG submission 114538) | Freshwater microbial communities from Kabuno Bay, South-Kivu, Congo - kab_022012_11.5m | ecosystem: Environmental > Aquatic > Freshwater > Lake | place: Democratic Republic of the Congo...
CGAGCACGGGGCGGCCGCAGAGCCGAAGGCCGGGGGGCTGCCCAAGTTCGGTCCATCCCCACGAGCACGGGGCGGCCCGGCATCGGCTTTGCATTCGGTGCAGGTACCGGGGTCCATCCCCGCGAGCACGGGGCGGCCTGTGTTGAAATTCTCCACAGACCCCAAATCCGCAAGCGCAACCGGCTGCGATCCTGCGTCCTGACTTGCTGCTATCCCTCTATCCTTACCTCTGCTTCGGCTTCCTGAGCGACAGTTGCGGCAGTTGCGACTTCGACCACCGGCTTCGGGCCCTTCGGCCGCAGGCGATCGCCCAGGTCCTTGGCGCCCGCCAGTCGGAAAAGACCAGCGCTGACCTGAGTCACACCCGCATACGCCTCATCCCATGCGGTAGCCGCCTTGTTCTTGAGCGCCATGGCCTGCTGCAGCTTGCGCGCCTCGGCGGCCACGCCATCCAATGACGCCGCCAGCTCCTCGACCAACGGTTGCAGTCGCTGCACGGCCACCGTCGTGTCGAAACTGCCACCGAACTCGTCCTCCATCTTTGCCGGCCGCGCCGTCATCAGCTGAGTCACCTTACGCGCCTTTGCCAGTAGGGCATTGCCCTCGCGGGATGTCTCGCCGTCCAGGCCATAGGTCGCGAGCGCAGGCTTGCCCATCGACTTCTCGACCGCGCCGCGCACCTTGAGCACCGTCGCCGCCGCCGCCTCAATCGCCTGATCGCGCCGCTTGCGCGCCGGACCATCGTCCGCCTGCTCAAGCTGGTATGCCTGTTCGGCAATCGTCAGGTCCTGCGCCATGCGCGACAGCAGCTTTGAGAGCGTCTTGAAGGCATTGCTCATGAACTGCGCATTCAGTTCCGGATGGACCTGGGCTGCCTTTGAGGCGACCGAGGGTCCTTGCTGATCGATCGATGCGGCAACCGTGCGTGTCAGTTGTTGGTACTTGCGAGTCCGCTGGCTGTTCTTGCTCATGTGACCTCCCGCCGCGCTGAGTTACGGCTACATTTGAATCTAGACCGATCCCTGCGCATAGACAAGGATGGCATGCGACTTTCTTGCGGCTGGTTCCGCGCGAACCATCGACATCGGTCAGCCCGCATCGCGTGGTCCTGGCAGATCCGGCGCCTCGGGGCGGCCCGGCGGCCGTGTTTCGAATGGATGCGTTGTCAAAGAGCGCCCGTTTGTCAGGAGGGCGTGCGCCTCCCCCTTGTCCAGTGGCGTCCTCGCAAGGAAGACACCATCCAACTCGACCAATTCGCGGGCCGGAACGCCGAGGGTCCGCATGGCCAGACCACCTGGGACCCGCCCATCCGCCCAGAGCAGCGTCACCCCACCCTGACCAAGCTCGCCTTGCCAGTCTTCCAGCACGCTCAACACGCGCCCGCGCACCTGGGGACTGAGGCGCGGCGCGGCAAACACACCAGCGGCCACCTCGACCATCACTGAAGCGAGGAACCCGCGTACCCGCGGCGCCACATCACGCGTGACCGCGATCGTCATCGCCATTGGGTCTCCCATATGCGCCAGGCGCAGCCGGGGCTGGCCCGGGCCCCAACTGCTCCAGAGGCTCGGGTCGCTTGGAGTCCAGGGTATCGGCCCTCAAAATCCCTCCGATCCGTTCGATCATCTCAGTGACGAGCTGCCGCCTGCGCAGTTCGATGGCGAGCACCCGCCGCACTTCCCGCTCCAAGTCGATGCGACCATCCTGCAGGACGTTCCTTGCCGCCGCAAAGGCACAGGGCAGCGTCACCGCCTCGCGAAAGAGGTCGGCGATGTCGAGGCAGAACGCGACGCCGGAGTCCTCGTGCACAAAGCCCAGCTGGGGAATGGCGCCCACCGCCGCTGTGGCCACTTGCGCCGCACCGACCACGGCGGACGCGGCATAGTTGATGGCCTTGTTCGGGATGTCGTCGTCCTCCGGGCTCTGCCGGTCGTAGCGACGGCCCTTCCACGAAAGCCCAAAGCGCTGGGCCGTCAACCGATAGCTCTCTTTGACACGTGTTGCCTCGATGCCACGCAGCACTTCGATGGACGCCTCCGGCAGGATCTCGCCCAGTCGCCACGCGTACATCCTGCGCACGATGGCCAGTCGCAGCACGGGATCATGCCACCACGCCGCCTGTCGCCGTGCCAGCCGCGAATCGTCCGGCCCGAACGGCATGGCACCATAGAGCCGCACGCCCTGGACACCCGTCATCAGGATGCCCGTGCCGTGCCGCGCCAGCAGGCGCACCGCGTCATGGGTGATCGTCGTGCCCGGCTGGCACATCAGGCACGAGATTGTCTGGTAGGGGATGTCATAGGCACCCGCCGGCAGATCGCCATCGCCAGCCGTGACGAAGTGCAGCGTGCCGTCTTCGGCTGACAGGCGCCCCCGGCCGATCCACAGCACGCCGGCGCGATCCGCATGGGGCACACGCGCGGTCTCGAGGCCCAGGCGCCCCGTCAGCACCCGGCTTCTCCGCGCCGCAGCAGCAACAGGCCAAAGCCGAAGGCGCGGTGTCTGCCAACACCGCGCGCAAGCAGCGCCGCGAACTTGTCCGCGTCATCGACCATAAGCCTGCCGGCAAAGTCGGCTTGGGGCAGCATGATGTTGGCCATGCCGCGGCGCGCGCCTTCCTTGCCGCGCACCGGGCCTGCCTTGCGATACACGGGCGAGAGCTGCCACCCGCGCAGGACCAGCGCTGTCTGCGCCGCGGCCTCGCCTGCTGCGTCTGGGTGCTGCACGACATGGCAGGCGCCATCGCGTTCGAGCTGCGTGCGCAGCCAGGCCAGGTAGACTTCTTCGCGGCTGCGGCGCGTGCCCTCTTCCCGCGACTCGCATTCGACCTGGTACGCATCCAGTTCCAGGTCCTGTTCGCGGCCATGGACGATCTTGTGCCGCCGAACCGTCGGTCGCGCGTGCAGCACAAAGCCGAAGGTACCGCCTGCGAGGTCCGCCGCCGTCGGCAGCGGATAGGTCTTGACCGGTTCCAGCAATGCCTGGTGCCAGGGTGACTTGCGCTGCCCCAGGCGTTCCATCACCAGCGCTGCGTCACCCGCCCACTGGCCCACGACGCGGATCTCGTGAGAACCAGGCGCAGCAGGCAGGACCGCAAAGGGCTTGGGTGCATGCTCTGGTCCAAAGAGGCCGAACAGCGCACTATGGACGGCATAACCCAGATCCCAGTCGGGCATCGGCCGGCCGTCATGGCGCAGACACTGCCAGAAGCGCCGCAGGTCGAAACGAAGATCGACCAGGTGGCACCCTGAACCGGGCTGCATGGTACCGCTCATCTTCGCGGCTGTATCCGGCGCATGCGCGGCATCGAACAGCGATGGCTGGCGGTCAGATGGGGGCATGGTCCGGTCCTTGCACGGTGAGGGTGCCATGGCAGATGCGGCGTTCGCCGACGTGGATCTGGTTGCGCCAGTCGCGTTCTTCGGTGACCGAGAGTTCCTCGAAGACGGATGCGCCAGCCGGTAGCGCTTCGCCGGCTGGCCACCAGGCGCGGCGCGCCAACTCCGGTGCGCCGCGCAGCCCCGCGCCTGCACGTTGCCAATCCACCGGTTCTTCGGCGAGGGCCAGGAGTAACGATGGGGTCTGGGTCAGGCGCACGAAGAGGGGCGCCGCCGGCAGACAGGGTTTTCGGCCCAAGAAGAGCGGGCGCATCGGTCGCTGCACCGCCCTGGCCAGGTCCTCAATGCCCACACCATCCTGTTCTGCATCGCCTTCGAGACGAACGGCGACCGTGTAGTGGGCATCCGCCCAATGATCACGCCAGCGTTGATGGGTACCCAGGCGCGCATCTGGGCCTCCGGCGCGTTCTTCGATCCTGCCCCGCGTGGTCCAGCTGACCGCAGCCTTGCCTTCGGTCAGCAGATGCGGCTGCCCGAGATCCACGGTCTGGTATTCCGTCAGGGCCTCGCCATCGCGATCGAGCCGGGCCGCCCAGCGCAGCCGGGACTGCAACGCTTCGAGCCGCTGCCACTCGCCGTGCTGCCAGCCCAAGGCATTGGCGAAGAGCCCGGTCAACATGGACCGGCTCGGATATCGCGCGGTGCGGCCCAGGTTGTCGATGGTCGGCGCACCAAAGCTCATCAGCGGCGCGTCCAGGCGCAGGATGAGAACCTCTGCCATGGCTCACCCCCGGATCTGATCCGCCGCCCAGCCCGCCACATCAGCCAGCTTGGTCGCCCGCTGCGTCGGGTCGAGCCCGAGATCGCCCACCGGCCCGATGGCCGCAAAGCGGCGCGTCTCGCCCGTCGCGTACATGCCATCCAGTTCGCCCAGGTGCTTGCCGAGCGCGCGGTAGGCCGCCGCCTGCAGGTCGTTGCTCTTGGGGACTGGCTTCAAGAAGGCATTGGCCAGGCTGCGCGGCTGGGCGTCACCGGCTTCGATCAGCACCAGATCGGCATAGGCATGCGGGGCCGTCGACCCAAGCTTGGCCCCGGGCGTCACGGTGGCAATGGTCTTGATCAGCCGTTCGACCACCTGCGCGGCGGCCTCTGCGGGGTCCGTCAGCCCGGCGAGGTTGTCCTTGAGCAGATTCACGTCGATCACGACGTAGCCGTAGTAGAGGCCCGCGTTCAGGTCGGCGTTGTTGTTGTGCGCCGACTCGATCTTGTCCTCGGCAGGGTTCAGGTCGTCCATGACCGAGAAGTAGTCGGTGTCCGCATGCTGCTCGTGGACTGTGAATGCATGGGCGACGTGGACCGCGGCATCGGTGCGAGCGCGGATATCCGAGGTCAGCATGCGGCCGAAGACAGCGCCGTCCAGACCTTCAGATCCGCGCTTCAAGGCTTCGATCGCCGCCTTGAGACCGGCGGCGGAGGTACCCTCGCCCGCAGACGGTGCTTCTTCCGCACTGGCGGCGGCGGCGTCCATTCCCTTCTTGGTCTTTTTGTCAGCCTTGCCGGCGATCACGTCGTCGAGGATTTTGTCCAGGGCCTTGCCGGCCTTCTCGACCGCGCCGCTGGCTGCCTCCTTGGCTTCGGCCGACGGGGATGCTTCAGCGACCTTCGCCTTCTGTGCCAGTTCCTTCCACGCGGCTTGCACGTCTGGCCGCATGGCGGCCAATTTTCCAAACTCGACCAACCCGCCCAGTTCGACGCGGCCAAGCACGAGCGGCTGTTCGACGCGGTCGATCTTGCCGTCCTTGGTCTTGGGGCTGCTGGCGATGGCTTCCACCAGCTTTACGCCGACTCGAAATGCAAGTCCCTCCTCGACTCCAGCAGCCGTGAGCGGCTCGACCAGCATCGGCTGGAACATCTTGCGCGACCGGACCGACAGGCCGACGGGTTCCCCGGCGTCCCCGCCGCTGGCCATACGCCAACCTTGCGCCAGTTCCGCCAGCGTGCCTTTGATCCGCAAGTCCGGCTCGTCGGTCTTGGCAATCATGCCATGCCGGCGCCAGTGGCGCTTGAGGCACTGCGAGCTGATGCGCGTGCGCGTGACGCCGCCGAACGGGATGGACTTGGCAAAGCCGGCGTCGTCGCGGTTGAGCAGGCTGGCGTGGTACGAGGTCAGGGTGTGGATCTGCAGGAAGCGGGCGGTCATGGTGGATACACTCCTTTGATCGGCGGGTCGGTGCATATGGGCCGCGCTGGTCTACTTGTCTCCGCTCCTCTTGCGGTGGACCAGGCCCCAGGTCGGTCGGTGTCGGTTGATCGCGCACTCGCGAAGATACACGGCCATCAGCGTCGAAGCGTCGACGCCTGTCTCCTCGGCCAGGGCGTCGAAGTACGCGATGGCATCGAGGCCGACGCGCAGCGTGATCTCCTTGCTGAGCTTGGCGAAGATCGGGTTGGGATGCAGAGCCAGCTTGCTGAGGTCGTACTCTTTTCTCATGATTCACCTCGGAAGTAGAATCGCTCTTCGCGCCGGGTCGCATGCCGCGCCGAAATGATGCGGTAGATGTCGCCATCCTCGCGCACGCAGTGCACGACCAGCAACAGACGGGCAGCCTGGCTGAGGCCGAGGACGAGGAACCTCGGTTCGGCAACGCTGTGAATCGGATCTTCGGCGAAGATCGCCTGCAGATCGTCGAACACGGTGATGGCCTCCTCGAAGGTCACGCCGTGCTTGGCCGCGTTGACCAGCGCCTTGGCCGGGTCCCACTCGAAGCGGTGGCTCATCGGGCCGCCTCCGCCTGCCGTCGTAGCGCGCGGTCGGCCGCAAAGTAGTGCCGTGCGAGGTCACGTCGCCATTGTTCGCGACTTTCGGCGGTGCCGTCGCTCAGCAGCAACGCCAAGCCGGTTGGATCCCAGCTCATCTGCGCCGCGCGGAGTTGCCTGACGCAAGCGCGCACTTCTTGTGGCAGCTGATCTGGCCGTGCGCGCAGCAGCCGGACAAAGCGTCCCTCGTTGACCTTCGCTTCACGGAGCGCCGCACCAAAGGGCGTGGCCCCGATCGCAGCGTGATCGCCAGCCGTGGACAGCGCCCACGCCAGGATCGACAGGCTTCGCTCGGCCCGATCCCGGCTGTCCCCTTCCAGGTGTGGCAGCCAGTGCTCAACTGCTGCGACACTCACGGACATGCGCCATAGCGCAGGCTTGGCCGGATCGGTCGGTTCACCTCGCCGCAACTCGGCGCGGCTGCCGTTGTCGAGGTGGGCGATGTGGTCCAGCATCGGCCGGATTAGCAAGGACAGCGGACCCTGGCTCATTGAACCTCCTCGGCGGCGTCCTCGTCCATGGTGGCGTCGATATCAGCAGGCAGCAGACCGGCGCGACGCGCCCGCCCGCACAGGACCGCCTCTGCCGTGGCTAGGGCTCTCTCGCGGCGCAGACCGGCGATCGGCATCGATGCCGCAGCCCGTGCCAGATGCGCGTCGCACAGGGCACAAAGCACCCGCCGCCAGGCCTGACGCGCTGTGTCCAGGTCGTCGCCTTCGGCGTTCCAGCCCAGCAGCGTGAAGAACTGTTCATCGACGGCATGATCGAAGGCTTGCACGCAGTGACGAAGGCGCTTCTGCAAGGCCTCGCGCTGCTTGGCGTCCTCGTCCTCCGGCCGCCTTCCTGAGCCGAGGAGTACGCGCAACGCGGGGGCGAGTACGTCGTCCTGGGCGTTGCCGGCGTCCTTGACGAGTTCACGTGCCCGCACGGCCAGCGGGTCGTCGGGGGCCATGGCGCGGAACCGGTTGCGATGTGGCGCCGGAATGGGCACCCAGCGTTCGTGCAGGCCGGCGCTCTTGCCCTTGTCGTCATGCGCGCGGGCATGGACGCTGACGTGCAGCCCGGTGTCGCCATCAACCGGGAGACAGCGCTGCGGTCCAGATCCATCCGCACGAGGAAACAGCAGATCAACGACGCGACGGTAGCCGAGGCCGGATGTACCGACGACCCACGCGCGATGGCTCACCTCGATCGGCGCGCCCTTCTTGGGCAGTCTTCTCTCGACGCGCTCCAGCGGCAGCCAGATGTCGCGTAGGCCTACGCCGGCGATCCTGGCCGGCTCCGCCACACGGGGTTCGTTCATGCTTGTCTTCCGGCACACGAGCGTCTCGTTCACCGCGGCCATCCGGACCCGCCGCGCGACCTCGATGCAGTACGGATCCAGCGCCGTCCAGGACACCTGGTCATCACAAAGCTCTGCGCCCTTCTTCGCGTTCTTGACGGCGAGAGTCCGGCCCCAGGGTTCTGTCCACAGAAGCTCGATGCGGCCGGCGGTCTGCGTCTCCTTGACCAGTTGCTCGCGTCGCTCCAACGCCACCGCCACGTCGCGCTGCCAGCGCTGGCCCCAGCCGCGCCCCGGGACGAAGCCGGCCATTGGCCGATCGCCGTCCGTTGAGCCCAGCCGCGCCACGGACTTATAGAACCCGCTCAGGTTCCCGACGGTGGTCTGCAACGTACACAGCGCAAACAGCCAGTGTTCGGGCTCGGCCTCCGCCAGCAGACTCATCTTGACGTCGTGGTTGCGCGCAGTATCGAGGACGTCCAGCTCGTTGGGTGTTCCCACGACGTCCCAGGCCTTCTCCTTGTCTTCCTTGCCAGCGCGCACGAACCCGGGGTCCGGAACGGGCGGCTGGAAAATCGCAGCCTGCGAGAGATCGTCCACGACCAGGCACCATGGCGCGTCCCCATCGGTCCTGTTGCGCAGCCATGTCAACCAATCTTCTTCCGTCGTCGCCGGCAAGTCTGCTGCGCCAATCCCTTCGCGGTGCAACACCATCGCCCCGAGTTGTGCAAGGAAGCAATACCAGGCCTGCCGCTGGTGCCGCCGAAGCGCGGTGAACGCTTCGATCTGCCCCGTGGCCAGCCGGCGCAGCACCTCCGGCAGGCTCAGCTTGCCCACGACGCCACCGGCCCCGCGGACCGACAGTAGTCGCTCGGTCAGGAAGTCGTAGGCCATGCCGTCAGCCATCGCCTTGGTCCTCCGGCCGTGTGCCGCCAACCACTTTGAGCCCGAATCGGTCGTACTGGAGCTGCAGCGACCCGTAGGTGAAGGCGAGAATACCCCCGCTGACGGTGAGATCAACCACCGCGGCAGCGTCAACATCGCCCTGGACCATCCAGCCCGGGAGCTGCAGCCGGCGGACATCCACGCCGAACGGGCCGCGCACGCCCGGACCCAGTTCGATGAGCAGGTCCTGGGCGCCCAGCCGCGTCGACAGGTGCTCATCGGGCTGGCGCGTGTAGGCGAATTTGTCGAACGGTACCGTCCAGAGGAGCTTGGCCTGCTCTGCCGCGCCTTTCGCGCCCGCCTCGGTCCCGCAGAGCCAACGGGCGTGCGCCGCCCAGCAGGCCCCGCCTGCTCGCTCGATGTCGAGGATCACGTCTTCGTGCGTGCCTCGCTCGACGAGTTCCCGGTTCATGCGCGGGATCTCCCAGGTCGAGGCGCCCTCGATCAACCGCCACGTCGCTTCAATCTGGCGCAGGTCTGGATAGACGGGGCCCAGGCCGCAAGGACCACGCGCCTTGCCCTTCCGATCGAGGTAGCGCCCCAGGGCCCGGTCAGCCGGGACGAGGACGATGACGCGGGGCTGCTGGAACCCCGTCGGTCGCGGACGGCCCCGGGCATGGCGATGCAGGCGCCCGATGCGTTGGAGCAGCACGTCGACTGGGCACAGGTCGGTGATCAGAAGGTCGGCGTCGAGGTCCAGGCTCTGCTGGACCGTCTGCGTCGCCACAGCGGCGCACGGCCGGTTGCGATCGGAGTGCTTGCCGAACTCCCGCTCGATGGCCGCGTCAAGGAGTTCCCGGTCCTCACGCGCATAGCGGCTGTGGTGCGGGGCGGCCACCTGTGCCTCGCCGATGCGGAGCAGCAGACCGGAGTCCGCGCCAAGCAGTTGTTCGAGCGCGGTCTGGGTCTGGACGCAGTCCGTCACCAGATTGCGCAGTACCAGGACCTTGGCGCCGGCACGCACCGCGTCGGCGGCGAGCGCGGCTACCCTATCGGCGTCCTGCATCGCGGGCGCGACCTCCATCGCGACCCGCTTGCCGTCCGGCACGCCTGGCCCCGCCGCGATCGGACGCCTCTGCTGGCCGGACCAGAAGACCGGATACTCCACGGCCATTGCCTTGATCACCGGGATGTTCGGGACCTGTTCGCCCTGTCGGGCCTGGAGTCGATTCCGCAGCGTGCTACCCAGAGTGGCGGAGAGCAAGAGCACATGGCCCCCGGCACCCAGGTGCCAATCGAGCACGTGGCGAAGCAGCACCTCCATGTAAACGTCCGACGCGTGGACTTCGTCGATGACCAGCAGATGCCGCAGCAGGGCCGAGGCGCGCAAGTGCGCATGGTCCACCTGCAGCGCGGCGAGCAGGACCTGGTCGATCGTGCCCACGGCGATTGGGGCAGCAAGGAAACGCTTGGGATGTTCGGCCGCCCAGCGCTCGCCCTCCTGTCCGGCCCGCCCCTCGTCGTCCCAGCGCACGGTCCAACCGGGCAGGCGCGTCCCGGTGGCATCGTCCACCCGCAGGTACCCCGGCACGGCCAGTTCGACAGGCGGCCGCGCGGGCGTGTCGCCATAGATGGATCGGAAGTTCCTCGTCAGCCGGTCGTGCAACTGCGTCGCCGCCGTGCGGGTCGGCAAGGCGAAGTACAGCCCGTCGACGAGGCCCGCACAGTGGAGCTGCAAAAAACGCAGGACCGCGGCTTCCGTCTTGCCGGCGCCCGTTTCAGCTTCCAGGATCTCGACCGTACCCGGGCCCGGTAAGGGCGTGTCGCCGACGACCTGCTGTAGCGGCAGGGCCCGCATCTTCGGGTCCAGCCGTTCGATCGCGATCGGCCCCGCCGCGAGCACCTGCCGAGCCGGACGGGCGTCGAGGTGCAGCGCCGCGATCACTTGGTGGGCACCGGCCCGCGCATCCGCTGCGCGATCCAGCGGGCCGTCGTCTTTGCGGAAATCGAACCAGCGCCGATCGGAACCGATCCAATCGGCCAGCATGACGAGGCCGGCGAACGCATGCTGGAAGGCTGCCGACTCCGGCAGGTCCGGAGCTTGCTGCCTCGCAGCGGGAAACCAGGTCAGCGCGCACGTGACCACGTGGCGGATACCAGCCACCGGATCGGTCCCGCCGCGACGCACCCACAGCTCCGGCCGATAGAGTGCAGCCGTCGACGCCGGCGCCCCGTGGTGGCTGATGGCGGCGCACAACAGGGCGAACGCCGCCTGATCGTCCCGGCCCCAGGCGTCGAATGCGTCAAAGCCGCCCTCAGCGTGCAACCGCCGGCAGAAACCGCCGCAGTCCTCGAGCGCGACCCGGATCTCCGCTACGTGCCCCGCCGTCAGCCCCCGCCGATCCGCCTTCCCTTGGAACCCCCAGTTGAACTTCCCCAGATCGTGCAGCGCCGCCAGCACGCAAAGCCGCGCCAGCGTCACCTCGTCCAGTTCCTCACGCCCTGCCAGCCGCGCCAGCCGCCTTCCAAGCAACGTCCGCGTCAGCAACGCCTCACACACCATCGCCACGTCGCAACAGTGATCGGCGAGCGGATGCCAGGTCTGCACCGGCCGTGCATGGCGCGGTTCCAGCTTGCCCCAAAACTGATCGCTGGGCACGGGACCTTGCATCGATGCACCAACAAGGTGATTTCTATGAGTTGCGCGGCAACGGTACGCCATGCAGGGTAAAACCCGTGGGCACGCGTGTCAAGATGTGGACCGCGCAACCGAAGGGCCATGGAGTAGCGCTTGCAGAGGCCCCACCCCCCAAGACTCAAGCTCGCGCTCGTGCTTATGGGCCTCGCCGCCCTCTGGGCCCTCCTACGCGGCGGCTGGCTGGCGCCCGCAGATCCCGCCCGCACCCTGCGCGAGCGCTACGCCTCGACGCGCCTGACGGATCGCCACGGCAGGCCCTTGCGCGACTGGACCGGGCCGCTGCACACGCGCACGCGGCCCCTGAACCTTCAGGATATCTCGCCGCACCTGATCGCCGCGACGCTGTGCCTGGAAGATCAGCGCTTCTTCTCGCATCCCGGCATCGACCTGCCGGCGATCGCGCGCGCGGCGTGGAGCAACCTGGCGCGCGGCCACGTCGTCTCGGGCGCTTCGACGCTGACGCAGCAAGTGGTCAAGCTGCTGGCGCCGCGGCCGCGCACGCTGGCGGCCAAGGCGCGCGAGGCGCTGACGGCGCTGCACCTGGAGGCGCGCCACGACAAACGTGAGATTCTGCAGTGGTACTTCAACTTCGCGCCCTATGGCAGCCTCGTGCGCGGCGCGCAGCAGGCGGCGCTGGTCTACCTGCAAAAGCCCGCGAAGGATCTGACGCTGGCCGAGGCCGCCTGGCTCGCCGTGCTGCCGCGCTCGCCGTCGCGCCTCGACCCGCTGCGCGATGCGCACAAAGCCCTGCCGGCCCAGCGCGCGCTGCTCAGGCGAATGCACGAACAGAAGCTATGTACCGACCAAGCGCTGCGGACGGCGCTGGCCCAGCCGATTGCGGTGCTGGCGGCGTGGCGGCGGCTGGATGCGCCGCACTTCGCGGACTTCGCGGCGGCGCAGCTGGCGCCGCTGGTGGCGCTGAAGCCGGCGCAGGTGCGCACGACATTGGACGCGGCGCTGCAAGACGATGTGGCGCGCATGCTGGACGGTCATCTGCGCGAACTGGCGGCGCGGCAGGCGGGCAACGCGGCGGTGGTGGTGATCGACAACGAAAGCATGGAGGTGCGCGTGCTGGTCGGATCGCGCGGCTACCAGGATCGCGCGCATCTGGGCGCCAACAATGGGGCGACGGCGCTGCGCCAGCCGGGCTCTGCCTTGAAACCGATCACTTTTGCAGCAGCTTTCGATGCCGGGGCGACAGCGGCGACGCTGCTGGCGGATCTGCCGGCGCACTTCGCGACCGAGCAAGGCGACTACGCGCCGAAGAATTATGGTGGAAAGTTCCGAGGCCCGCTGCTGGCACGGGTCGCGCTGGCCAACTCGGTGAACGTGGCTGCGCTCAAGCTGCTGGCCTGGCTGGGTGTGCCGCGCCTGCAGCATGTGTTGCACGCACTGGGCCTGACGACGCTGTCGCGCGATGCGCAAACCTACGGTCTGGCGCTGACTTTGGGCGATGGCGAGGTGACGCTGCTGGATCTGACGGCCGCGTATGCCGCTCTGGCGCGCGGCGGACGTCATGCGCCGGCGCGCTGGCTGGACGCTGTGCAACTGGGTGACGGTGCGCAGTTTTCCTTGCCGCGCGAGCCGGAGACGCAGCCGATTTCGCCGGCTGCCGCATTCCTGGTGACCGACATCCTGGCGGATCCCGATGCGCGCCGCTTGGCGTTCGGCCGCGATGGACCTCTCGAACTGCCCTTCCCCGCCGCCGTCAAAACCGGAACTTCAAAAGGTTTTCGCGACAACTGGACCTTGGGCTACACACCGCGTTGGACCGTCGGAGTCTGGGTCGGCAATTTCGACGGCACGCCGATGCAGGACGTCTCGGGCGTCACCGGTGCCGCGCCGCTGTGGCACGACGTGATGCTGCGGGTGGCCGGTCGCGATGCGCCGCTGGGATTCCGGCCGGCACCGCACATGCACCAGGCGGATATTTGTTCGCTTTCTGGCCGGATCGCGACGCCGCTGTGCCCGCAGCGGGCCACGGAGTGGTTCGCGCCAGGCACGCAGCCGTTGCCCTGTGACGTCCATGTGCTGCGCGGGATCGACAAGCGCAATGGCCTGCTGGCGGGGCCGCAATGTCCGCCAGATCACGTGGAACAACAGATATTTACGCAACTGCCGCCGGAGTACGCGACGTGGCAGCGCGAAGCGCATCTGCCGCCACCGCCGCTGCAGTACTCGCCGCTGTGTCCAAATCAAGATCCGAATCTGCAAGAGGAAGTGCGCATCGACCAGCCGCAGCCGGGCGCCGTCTTCTACCGCGACTCGCAACTGGCGGATCAGACGCAGCAACTGGCGCTGGTCGCGCACAGCCGCCAAGGTCAGCCGCTGCAGTGGTGGGTCGACGGGCGCGCATTCGGTACGCAAGTGGCGAGCGGCACTTCTGTTTTCTGGACGCTGCAGCCCGGTCGGCACCAGTTGCGCGCAGACACGCCGGATCGGCGCAGCCATGCCGAGGTGCGCATCGAGGTCGAGGCGCCGGTGGTGGACCCTTCTTTGTCCAGGTGATGTGCCGCGTCGCTACCGAAGTGGCCCGGGCCGCCGCTGTCGTTCGCCGTCCAGGCGTCAGAGCTTGAAAACCAAGTAGTTCAAGATCTTGAGCATCACCGCATCCGTCTGCTCGTCATTGTGGAAGGTCGTATAGATGACGCGCCCGGCCTTGGGCTGCCCGGGCGGCTGATGCGTCAGTACCATCGGACTCGGATAGGCCAGCGTGTCGGGATCGAAAACGCTTTTCTTATTCTTGTTGGTCACTTGTGGAATTCCGGTGACGTGAACGGTCGTCCCCGGGCCAGCCTTGTCGACGACAATCAGCGGCCCCGGGCCATACTTGGCCTGAAAAGTCGTGACGCCCACGTACTTGGCCAGCGCGTTGTTCACGATCGTCGCAGCAAATTTCTGATTGCCGGCGGCCTCTTGAGGCCCGTCGTTGGTGGGCGCGGACGGCAACTCGTTGCTGCCGAAGAAGTCGATGGCATCGGGAAACGCGGCTTCCACATAGGCCCACGCCAGATCTGAGGCGTAGAGGCTGCCGCCTGCCAGCACGAATGCCTTCAAGTTCTTGGCGATTTCCGGGAACTGATTGACGTACTTCTGGGCCGCGCTGCCGCAGTTGAAGAAGATCACGTCGAACTTCGACAATTTCGTGGGATCGCGCAGCACCTGCACCGCCTCGATGTCCTTGGGCTGGATCGCATCGTTGAAGTATTCGGCACTGAAATTGTAGTAGGTATATTGCAGACCTAGCTTGTCGAGCAGGTCGTGTTGCTCGTCCCATTGGCCCCAGAACACCGCGATCTTCGTCGAGTCCGCCAAGAAGCACAGCTTCTGGCCGATGCCGGTCAGGTCGCGTTGCTGGCCGGGCTTGATGAAGACATTGTACTGCGCCTTGAAGGAACCGGATTCGACCAGCGCCTCGTGCTTGCCGCATGGAACTTTCGGAAAATAGTAACTTCCATCGGAATCGGTCACGGTCGAGAGCTGCTTGACCTGGCCGTCGCAATCGATCACGGTCAAGGTCACTGTGGCGTCGGAGACGTAGATCTGGTCGTTCGGCGCGCAGACCAGGCCTTTCAACGCCCCGTATTCACACGGCACGCAGTGCTCGGTGGCATCGAGGCCGGCAGGGACGTCGCTGCCGACTGCAATGCCGTCGCCAAATCCGCCGGTCGGCGTGTCGCTCGCGGTGTTGGGCACGTCGCTGACCTGGCCGCTGCTGCCGTCTGCGACATCGACGTTGGTCGCGTCCGTCAAGGCGTTCTGGCAGGCGCAGCTGGCCCAAACACCTTCTGCCGAGCACGTTTGCACGCCGCTGCCGCCGCCAGGGCAGGCACAGCTGTCGGTCTTGCCGGGAACGCACTTGGGCACGCCGCCGCTGGCGGCCGGAGTCGGGCTGCTGCACGCGGCCAGCAGTGCGCAACAAAGCAAGAGACGGATGGACATGGGGCTCCTCGCGCAGGGCCGGCGCCGCCGTGCGCGCACGACGATAGCGCCGCCAAGGTCTTTTTGCCAGCGAAATGATGGACTTTGAGCCATGCACCCAAGCGGCGCTGCGAACAGGCCTGCCTGCACGCAAAAACAGTTTGCCGCCCATGCGCTTGTCGCGTACGGTCCAGAGCCATCACGGCGCCCAAGGCTGGCGCTTTCCTGGCCAAAGGCAGTGGCATGCAATTCAGCGCAGCCGTGAGACGCCCGCGGATTTCGAGGCGTTCATCGCCGAAGGAACACCCGGCGGCTGCCTCGGCTATGGTGTCGCATCGCCGTGCGGCATTCAGGGCTTGAACCCGAAGATCACAGCCTTTCATGTCGAATTCGACACCTTCCACAACGCTGGCGACCCGATCAGCGATCCGGTCTACGACGACCACATCGGCATCTTGCTCAATGGCAATGCGGCGGATCACAAAGTCGTGACGGAGATAGCGAATCTCGAAGATTTCCAGTGGCATGACGTGCAGATTGACGTCAACGGCACCTCGGTCCGCGTCGTCTACGACGGCATCGAGAAGGTCGTGCAAAAGGTTGATGGCCTCGATTTCCGCGGTGGATACATCGTCTTTACCGGCAGCACGGGCTGGGCGACGAACCACCACCGCTTCGACAAGCTGCAGATCCTGCACCAGTGCAAGTAGGCGTCCCAACTGCCGGTGACATGGGAGCACGCGATCACGCACGAGGGACGCGCGTTGCTGAGGCTGAGCCGCCTTCGATGTGGCCGGATAGGGAGAAGCGCGGCCCCGCAGCACGATTCAGCGCGACCAGAGCTTGACATTGTCCAGGCCAAACGAAGCCTTCGAACCGCTGGCCAGGCTGCTCGCAGCCTTGACTTCGATGGGCCCGGCGTATTGCAGGTCATCGACCGTCACGGCCATGCTGACCTTGGTGTCGGCGAAGTTGGCGCTGCCGCAGCCGCTGGCGCTGACGCCCGGGCTCGCCACCATGGCCTGCGACCAGACTTCCTTGCCATTGACGAGCAGCGAGACTTTCTCGCCGTTCCACGAACCGAAGAACAGAACGTCGGCCGTGAGTTTGTACTGCAAGTGGCCAGGCGCGGCACCGGTCTTGGTGGTCGCGGCGCCCGGCCCAAGGATGTCGAAGCCGCCCAGGATCGAACCGAGGCCGCCGCACGTGCTCACGCCGCCCTCGGACCAGCCGGCTAGCTTCTTGTCCTCGAAGTCGTCTGAAATGACGAGGGTCCAGCCGCCGTTCTTCATGTCGCAGTAGTACTGCGCCTTGGGCAGGTCGAAGTCCTTGAGCCAGTACATGCCGTCCGGCGTCGACGGAAATTTCGCCAGCAGTTCATGACACTCCGCTGCCGGATACGCCTGCGTGCCGATGACATACGCGCAGCCGGGCCCGGCGTAGCCGTCCGGACAGGACTTGCAGGCGAAGCTCCCAGGGAGGTTGACGCACGTCTGGTAGAAGGTGCAGCCAGTCATGCCTTCAGCGCATTCGTCCGCCTCCACGCAGGTTTTCGGCGCGACCTGTACATAGCCGAACTTGCAGGTGCAGTTGTTGGTCCCTGGGTTGAGCTTGCAGGATCCATGCGGACCGCAGATGCCTGGCGTGGCGCACTTGTCGTCTGCCACGCAGGCTGGGCCGAAGACCGTTGCGGCGATGTGGAATCCGGGCTTGCAGGCCTGGCAAATCACGCTACCGGTCGTGCCGATGCTGCAGGCCGTGTCGCTCGGACAGCCGCCGCCGAGCGCGCAGGCTTCGGACTGCACGACGATGTCGTCGACGAACCAGCCGGTCGCCGTCGACGTGCCGCAAGGCCCTTCCAGTTGGAAGCGGAACTGCAACTTCTGGCCGGCCCAGGCCGCGGAGGCGAACGCCTTGCTTTCCCAGGCCATGGACGGCGCCACCGTGCCGACGGCAGCCCAGTCCGTTGCCGCCGTGCGCACCAGGACGCTGGCGGTCTGCCCCTGGTTCAAACTGCCCGCCGTCGTGAAATGCAAGGCAATCGGTTCGCCGAAGAACAGCGTACCATCGTACCAGGGCGAATCGGCGGTCGCCTTGATGCTCGCCTGTCCTGGCCCGCACGTCAGGTCCTTGTCGTTGTTGACATTCAGGGAACAGGCTGGCGAGAACGCGCCGGGCAGCGCCGGCTTGGCATCGAAGCGCCAGCGGACGGAACCGGCAGGCAGGTCCGTGCCGGAGCGCTGCCAGAGCTCAAGTTCGGGATCGTCGCACGCCAAGGTGCTGCCATGAGACAACGACACCACGCCGCAGTTGGGATCGGCCACGGGCGTGTGCACACAGCCTGCGGCCACATTGCAGGTATCGATGGTGCAGGCGTAGCCGTCGTTGCAGAGGCTCGGGTCTGGAACATGCAGGCAGGTGCCGCCGCTGCACGAGGCGTTGTCGCATGGCGATGCCGGCGGACAGTCCGTGTTGGTGGAACAGGCTGTCGCGTCGATGGGTGGCGTCGGCTCATCGCCAGAAGTGTCACCGGCTTGCGCGTCGCCGTCCTGTGCGCTTGAGGCGTCGGTCGCATCGGGGTCCGGCCCTGGCGCGTCGGCGTCGGGCAGGTCTGGGACGGTCGCCTCGTCCTGGTCCGACGCGTCCGCAGGCGGTACGGCGCCGTCCGCGAGGTCCAACAGTGCAGCGTCGCTGATCTCGGCCTGGCCGGTCGCGTCGGGCGCGACGTCGAGCTTGGTGGGCGCGGGCGAGCCGCCGGGCGTGCTGGAGCATGCGACAGCAAAGGCGAGAACGCAGGCGAGCAGGTCGCTGCCGCGGCGTCGCGGGATCCCGCCCTGGTGTTGCGTCGAATCAAAGGCCATCTGTCCACCACCAGGCGCAGTCCTCGCTGTTCAGTGCTTTGCAGCATCGCTGGTACTGCGGGTCCGTCTGATCGCCGTTGTTGCAGGACGCGCAAGCGACTGAGCCCACGGCGGCCTTGCATATCGCTTGCCCCTCGCTACCCAGGGTATCCGAATACGGAAGGGACCCCGGACAAGAAACCGCCGCCGCGCCCGTACCAGCCTTGACCCGTTGATCGTCGGCGGGAACGGGCCTGGTGTCTCGTCGAACGTGTCGCACTGACAACCTGGCGATCCTTGGGCGCACACGACGCCGATCTCGATGTCGAGGTTGCCGTTCAGGCAATCGCAATGCTCTTTCGTCGCGAACAAGGTCGTCGAGGTCCAGTACGATCCCTTCTCCGCCGTGGCTTCATGGAAATCGCTGTACCGGCACTTACCGAGGCACCAACGCAGACCCCGCGCGCCGCAGTCCTTCCCACAGAGGTCCCAGGGGTCGCTTGTGCCCGTGAAGCCCTGGATGGACGTGCAACTCGGCCACGGGCTGGTGTCTGGGCAAACCGGGGGCGGCGTCCCGTCGGCAGTCATACACTTCGCGGGCAGGTCTTCAAACTTGCCCACGGCTGACTTGGGTGTCGTCCCGCAAACGAAATCGCCCGCCGCGAGTTTGCCGGACAGGCCGTCGCAGGCCGCCTTCGTCATCACGACGGATTTCTCGCACGGAGCCGGCTGCTTGCAGCTCATGTCGCCGTCGTCCTCGAACGTGCAAGTCGCGACCGGTATGCCGAGCAGACAATCGCAGTCGGCCTCGGTCATGAGGCGCGTCTCCCTGCATGGTGTCGGCGTCTTGTCAGCATCCTGACAGTGGACGCCATTCTGCTTGAGATACCTGCAGTGAGTCCAGCAGGTGGGATCGGCCGTCAAGTTCGTGCATGCCATGGTTCCGGTTTGCTTGCCACACGGCAGCGCGGCGCACATGCCGGCCGAATCGCTGGTGTACGGTGGGCATGCGGCCGGCGAGTCGGCGTCCGTCGCGATGTCCAAGACAGCATCACTCGCCCCAGCATCGACGAAGACGACACTGATGTCCGGCAGACCCGGCGCCACCGGCAGACCGCACACGGTTCCCGGGAAGTTGCCGAGCGGGCAGTAGCAGTTGCCCGAGGCCAGAGCGGCAGAAATTGGACCACATTGTTCCGGTTTCTTCGCGCGCTCAAGATAGCAGATCACCTGCAGATTGCTCGGGTCCTGCGCTGGTGACCATCGATCCAAACCGAGTCCGCCCCAACTCGCCGACCTCTGCGCCCCACCCCCGGACCCTCCGCGACAACCGACGACGCTGCCCAATCGACCACATCGGCAGCTTGCTCAATGGCAATGCGGCGGATCACAAAGTCGTGACGGAGATAGCGAATCTCGAATATTTCCAGTGGCATGACGTGCAGATTGACGTCAACGGCACCACAGTCCGCGTCGTCTACGACGGCATCGAGAAGGTCGTGCAAGAGGTTGATGGCCTGGATTTCCGCGGCGGATACATCGTCTTTACCGGCAGCACGGGCTGGGCGACGAACCACCGCCGCTTCGACAAGCTGCAGATCTTGCACCAGTGCAAGTAGGGGTCAGGTGGCCAGGTGCCAGGGCGGTGGCGTCGGTCGCCCGGCAAAGCGCCGGTGGTAGACCCAAACCCGCGATCACGCTAGCCTCGCCTGCCCAAAGGAGACCGCCATGTGGTTCGATACGCCGCACCTCCGCTCCCTCATCGATCTCGCCCTGACCGAAGACATCGGCACCGGCGATCACGCCACGCTTGCCACCATTGCCGCCGACCAACGCGGCATCGCCATGGTGACGGCCAAGTCGGCCGCCGTGCTGTGCGGTGTGCCCGTGTTTGCCCAGGTGATGCGCCGCGTCGATCCGGAGTTGGAGATCGCGCCGTTGTGCATGGAAGGCTCGCAAGTCGCTGCGGGCACGGAAGTGGCGTTGGTGCGCGGCCGGCTGCAGTCGATCCTGACCGCCGAGCGCACCGCCCTGAATTTCTTGCAGCGCATGACCGGTATTGCGACGCTGACGCGCGCCTACTCGGACGCGGTGGCGCCCTACCCGACGCGCATCGCCGACACGCGCAAGACCCTGCCGGGTTTTCGCGCCTTGGACAAGTACGCGGTACGCGTAGGGGGCGGTGTCAACCACCGCACAGCGCTCGATGCCGGCATCCTCGTCAAAGAGAACCACACGGCCGCGCTGGGTTCTGTGTCCGAAGCGGTCGAGCGGGCCCGCGCCGTCGGTTCGCACCTCTTGCGTGTCGAGGTGGAAGTCGAGTCGCTGGCCGACCTCGACGAAGCCATCCAGGCAGGCGCGGAAGTCGTGTTGCTCGACAACATGGATCTCGACATGTTGCAGGCCGCAGTGCAGCAGGTCGCCGGTCGCGCGCTCATCGAGGCCAGTGGCAGCATGACGCTCGATCGCGTCAACGCGGTGGCGGCCACCGGTGTCGACCTGATCTCGGTGGGCGCGCTGACCCACTCGGTCGTTGCTGCAGATCTCTCCTTGAGACTAGCCAAGTTGGATGCGTGAGCCGCTTCGATGCCCAAGCCTTTGATGCCTTGTGCGGCCCTGGTTTTGCGCCGGTGCGCCATGCCGTGGTGACGACGTCGACGCAAACCATGCTGCGCAATCGCGGCGCAGCAGCCGGGCATCTGTGGCGCGCCGCCGTCGCCGATGTGCAAACCCAAGGTCGCGGTCGCGGCGGTGCGCAGTGGTCGGCCGCGCCCGGCGCCGCGTTGCTGATGACGGTTGCCGCGCCGCTCGATCTGCCCACGCCGCTGTGGCCCCGCGCCTCGCTGATGGCCGGACTGGCGGCGACCGAGTTGCTGCGCGATCGCTGGCAGGTGCCGGTGTGGCTGAAGTGGCCCAATGATTTGCTGGTGCTGGATCAGCGCACCGATTCGTGGCGCAAGCTCGGCGGCATCCTCTGCGAACGCGTCGACCATCCGGGCCTTGCGGCAACGTGGCTGTGCGGTATCGGCCTGAATCTGCAGCGCAGTCCCGATTGGCCCGCAGATCTCGCGGCGCGCGCCCTGGCCCTCGAAGATCTCGATCGGCAAGTCGATCGCACTGAACTGGCCGCGCAGTTGTGCCTGCGTCTGCGCCGCGACGTCGTGGCGTGGCAAGAGGCCCAAGGTGCCTTGCCGCTGCAGCGGTTGCAGGCGCTGCTGGCGTTTCGCGGCTGCGAGGTCGAGCTGGATTTGGGCGCTGAGGGAAGGCGCTGGGCTCGGCTCGAAGGCATCGATGAAACCGGCGGTCTGTACATCCGCGCCGGCGATCGGCACGAAGTGGCCGTTCCCCTGGCCCTCATAGCTGCACGCAGCGCGCCACCATGGCATGCTCCGGCCGCCGCCGGCCCCGGCGCCCCGAGACTTGACGAATGAAAGAACCGCTCCTCCTCGCCATCGACATCGGCAACACCAATACCGTCATGGGCATCTACCGCGGCACGCAGTTGCTGGACCACATGCGCATCGAAAGCCGCCGCAACTCGACGGTCGACGAGTTCAGCGCCCTGGTCGGCATGATGCTGCAACACCGTGGTTTTTCGTACAAAGACCTGGGGCACGCCGTCATCGGCTCGGTCGTGCCGCCGCTGACCACGGTGTTTGAGGAGGTCTGCCGCGACGGCATCGGCAAGACGCCCGTCATCGTCGGACCCGGCACCCGCACCGGCATGCCCATCTTGTGCGACAACCCGCGCGAAGTCGGCGCCGACCGCATCGTCAATGCCATCGCCGCGTACGAACGCTACAAGTCCGCTTGCATCGTGGTGGATTTTGGCACGGCGACCACCTTTGACGTCATCAACCACAAGGGCCAGTACCTGGGCGGCGTCATCGTACCCGGCATCGGCATCAGCGCCGACGCACTCTTTGCGCGCGCCGCGAAATTGCCGCGCGTGGAGATCGTGCGCCCTCCGTCGGTCATCGGTCGCACTACGGTTCAGGCGATCCAGTCGGGTCTGGTGTTCGGCTACGTCGCCCTGGTCGAGGGCCTGTGCGAGCGCCTCATCGCGCAACTGGGTGAATCGCCAGTTGAAGTGGTGGCAACCGGCGGCCTCGCCCCCCTCATCGCCCGTGAAACGACCTGCATTCGCGACGTCTTGGAATTCCTGACCTTGGACGGGCTGCGCATGGTCTTCGATCGCAACCGCGAAGACGGCGTGCAATGAGCGAGCAGCTCGCAGTCACCGAAATCTACGCATCGATTCAAGGCGAATCGAGCCACGCTGGCCGTCCCTGCACCTTCGTGCGCCTCGCCGGATGCCCGCTGCGCTGCCGCTGGTGCGACACGAAGTACAGTTTCGCGAAAGGCGAGCAGCAGACGATCGCGCAGATCGTGTCTCGAGTTCAGGAGCTGGGGTTGCCTCTGTGCGAAGTGACTGGCGGCGAACCGCTGGCGCAGCCGTCCTCTGCGGCGCTGCTGACGGCGCTGTGCGATGCCGGTGTCGAAGTGCTGTTGGAGACCAGCGGCGCCTTTGCCCTGGTCGGGCTGGATGCGCGCGTCAAAGTCATCGCCGACCTGAAATGTCCCGGATCTGACGAAGATACGCGGAACCTGTGGCCGGACCTGGCGCGGCTGCGGCCCTGCGATGAACTGAAGATCGTGGTGGCGGATCGCCGCGATTTCGACTGGGCACTGGCGGCGCTGCGCTCGCAACTTGTTGGCACACAGGCGCAGATCCTGTGGTCGGCGGTGGCAGGCGAGCTGCCTCCGGCGCAGCTGGCGGCGTGGCTGCTGCAGGAGCGCGCGCCGGGCCGCCTGCAACTGCAGTTTCACAAGATCTTGTGGCCAGATGCGAATCGCGGCGTGTAGCACCGCAAGGAGAGAGAGACCATGCGACGCCATGAAGGCCACGCCCCGCGCCAGACACGCATCGTCGCCACCATCGGGCCGGCGCTGGACAATGATTACCCCAAGATGCTCGAAGCGTTGTGCGCGGCGGGCGTCGATGTGCTGCGCCTGAACTTCTCGCACGCCGACAAGGACTACGCCAAGGAACGCGAGATCCTGGCTTGGGCCAACCGCCCGCTGCGCTCGGGCGCGGCGCCGACGGCGGCCGTGATGGCGGACCTGCAGGGCCCCAAGATGCGCATCGGCATGCTGCCGCGAGGCGGTTTGAACCTCATGGAAGGCCAGGAAATTCGCCTCGTGCGCGAGGAGACGCCGACGCCGCCGTCCCAAGAGCAAGGGCTCACCGTGGCGATTCCCGAACCGGTGGCGAGCGCGCTCTTCACGGCCCTGCGCGATTGGCTGCACGCGCGACCGAGCGAGCCGCCCAAGGTCGTGTTCGGCGACGGCGATCCGGTGGCGCAGGTGACGCGCGTCGGTGAGAGCGAGGCCTACGGCACCGTGTCTTCCGGCGGCATGCTCGGCTCACACAAAGGCATCACGGTGCGCGGCATCGATCTCGACCTGGAAGCGTTTCCGGACAAGGACCAGGCCGATCTGCTGTTTGCGCTGCAGCAGGGCGTGGACTACGTGGCGCTGTCGTTCGTGCGCACGGCCAAGGATCTCGAACGCGTGCGAGCCTTTGTCGCAGAGCAGCGGCCAGATGTGGCGGCGCCGCGCTTGATCGCCAAGATCGAAACTGTGTCGTCGATCTGGGCCATTGAGGGCATCCTGGCTGCCAGCGACGGCATCATGGTGGCGCGCGGCGATCTGGGGCTGCAGCTCGGCGTCGAAGAAGTGCCGGCTTTGCAAAAGCAATTGATCGCGGCGGCGCGGCGCGCGGGCAAGCCGTGCATCGTCGCGACGCAGATGCTGGAGTCGATGATCCAGAGCCCGGCGCCGACCCGTGCGGAAGCGAGCGATGTGTTCAATGCGATCGTCGATGGCGGCGATGCCGTGATGCTGTCAGGCGAAACCAGCGTCGGCAAGCATCCGCTCGACGCCGTGGCGACGATGGACAGCATCGTGCGCAAGGCCGAGGCCTGGTGCAACCGCCCGGGCATGCGCGCGCCGCGGCCCGGCCTGCACGCGGAACTGGACGCCGAAGCCGACCCGGTCGAGGCGATCAACGAGGCCTTCGCCAGCACCGCCGTGCAGTTCGCCGAACACCTGCGCGCCCGCGCCATCGTGTGCTCGACGCGCACCGGCCGCACGCCGGAGCGCTTGTCGCAGCACCGCCCCTCGCTGCCGGTGCTGGCCTTTTGCGCCTCGGAGGGCGTCGCGCGGCAATTGCTGATGTATTACGGCGTGCATCCCGTGCTGCACACCGGTCTGGAGGCGCAGCAGCGGCGCTTCACCGCGATGATCGAGGCGGCGCGCGCCACCCTGCGCGCGCACTACGGTTTGCAGCGCAGCGATGCGATCGTGGCGACGGCGGGGGTGGATTGGCAGCGCGGCGGGACCAATACGCTGCGGGTCTTGATCGAGGATCGGGATTCGGAGTTGGCGAGTTAGGGGCAGCTGCCGGCGGCCGGATCGGGCGTTTGCGGGGGGCTGCCCGACTACGCCGCACCGGCAATCGCGACACCTGCAGCCACGGCAGCCTTGCGCAACGGCGCGTCGAGCGTCGCCAACGCGCCGCCCTCGCGCACCGCGAGTTCCAAGTACGCGGCATCATACGCGCTCAGCCGGTGGGCGCGCGCCAGCATCAGCACGTCGCTCAAGATCCGCTCGACCGGCTGCACCTGCACCACAATCGGCAGCGCGGCGGCCAGATCGCGAAACTGCAGCAGCTGGGCCTCGGTGATGCGACCGCGCCGCTCTGCAACTGCGAGCCCATTGGCAAGTTCCAGCGGCCAGATGCCGGGCGCCAGCGCGTCGGCGTCCTCCAGCATCGCGATGATCCGCTCGGCATAGTCGGAATCCTCACCCAGCCCCCAGGCCAGCACCACGGAATTGTCGATGACGATGCGCGGCCGGCTCATGTGCGACCTTCCTGCGTCCATTCGCGGATTTCGGCGGCAGACGCGGGCCTCTGAAGGCTGGCGCGCAGGACCCGCATCGATGCCATCAACGTCGCGACATTGCCACGCGGCGCCTGCGCGGGTTCGAGCACGGCGACCGCAGTGCCATGCCGCGTGATGGTGATGCGCTCGCCGCTGGCCACGCGGTCCAGCAGCTCGGCGAAATGGGTCTTGGCTTCGTAGGAGCCGATGTTGCAGTCTGCCATGGCGTCGACCTCCGACCAGTCTACGACCAGTTTAGGGCTGGTCGGCCCGGGCGGCAAGGCGAACGGCGGGTTGAACGCGGGGCACCGTGGCTGGCGCCCCATGGCTCGGCGGCCCACGGCGCGGCCTTTGGCATGCATCGGTGGCAGTGCGGTCTGCGTCGGTGGGCCGTGGCGCGTGCGATCCGGGCGCGGCGGCGGCCGGTCCTGGCGGATCGGCTCCGCGATCCCGCTACAGCGGTCGCCTGAGCAGGGCTGTTTGGTTTGCGATCAGGGTACAGCGGTGGCCGGTGTGGGGGCGATGTGGGTGCTGCAGGGCGTGGTGGGCCGGCGCGCCTGCGCCGACGGTCACTTGCCGTACAAGCCGGGCATCGCCTTGAGCCGTTCCGCGTGCTGGTAGATGTCATGGAGGTCCCCGAGCGCGACGTGCTCCTCTTCCTTCTTGTCGTTGAACAGGATCAGGGCCTTCTTGGTTTCGCCAAAGCGGAACCGGCAGATCGGCTTGCGGTTGCTGTCGTCGAGCAGCACGCCACAGTAGCTCTTGGTGTCGCGCATGAACACGCGCCGTGGGTCGACGACCTCGCGCACGATGGCCTTGACGATGTGGAACGCCTCGATTTCCTCTTCGGTTGTGACGATGCCGTCCGCCTTGTCTGCAGCGGACTCGGCGATCGCCGGCACAGGCGCCGCAGCGACGGTGACTTGCTGAACCGCGCCACCGTCGCCGAGGGCTTGGCGGAGACGATCATTGATGGCATCCGTAATAAATTGCGCCAGTGCCCGGCGGCTGATGTCGGTGAACCGCTCCATCATCCTGCGCGTCTTGGACCCTCCATAAACGCGGCCGACGAGGTACTTCACGAATTCTTCCGACGGGTCAGAGAACTGCTCGGCGAGCACGGCTTTGATTTCCTTGGTGTAACGCAGTTCGGTCGCGGCGTTGGCGAGTTCATCGGGATTGAAAGCCAGCTTGCCGAATCGCTTGACCTCGTCGACCGCCGCCTCCTTGAGGTCGAGCATGTTGAGTTCGAGAAACGGCTTGCTGTCCATCTTGTTTGGCTCGTCCAGGTCCGTGAAGAACCGGTACGTGATGCCGTTGGTCAGGATGCCGACGCGGGCCTCGGTGACATGAAAGTACCGAAGTAGTTGGCTGTACTGCCCAAGGTCGAGATTGGCGTCCGCCGCCTTGCACTCGAACAACATGATGGGTTTGCCGTCCTTGACGATGGCGTAGTCCACCTTCTCGCCCTTCTTCAAGCCCACGTCGGCGATGAACTCGGGCACGACCTCCGTCGGATCGAACACGTTGTAGCCCAGCGCATTGATGAACGGCATGATGAGCGCGTTCTTCGTCGCCTCTTCGGTCTTGATGTATTCGAGTTGTTTCGGAATTCGGTTGGCGATCTGCCGAATCTGATCGATGAAGTCCATGGTCCCCCCCTACTCGTTCCGGTGATGCGCGCCTCGCGCTCGCCCGCGCCCATGAAGCCCACGGCAGCGCGCGGTTGGACGCCAGTGGCCCTCGGCATGCTCACCACATGTGATGAGGTGTCAAGCCACCGCTGGGCGAAAGATCACCACTTCAGAAGATTGCCGCCACGCCGCACCACCGCCATCTTGCCGAGCCATGGCCAAGGCGCTCACACCTGAAGACATCGCTTTCATTCAGCAGGTCGGCCGGCGCGTCCGGGAACTGCGCGAATTGCGCGGGCTGAGTCAGGAGCGTGCGGCGCGGCGCTTCGGCACGACGATGCAGAACTTTGCGCGTATCGAACGCGGTCAGAACGTGACGCTGGCGCTGCTGCGCCGTGTGGCCGCCGCGTTGGGCGTTGCCCCGACGGAACTGCTGGCCGCGCCGATGGAAGTGCAAGGTCCTCTCGCGGACCTGGAGCAGCTGGGCTGGCAGCAGGTCGCAGCGGAACGCCGGCCCCAAGGCGCGATTCCCGCTTTCGACTTGCGCGCCGCCGCCGGCCGCGAGTTGCACCACGCAGCGGTCGAGACGCTGGCCTGGCTGCTGCCGCCACCGGGCCGGCGCCTCGTGCGCGAAGGGCTCTTTTTGGCGCGCGCGTCCGGCACGGCGATGGCGCCGCTGGTGCCCGATGCTGCGTGGTGTCTGTTTCGCGCGCCTGTCGTGCCGCCGCTCGTCCGCAAGATCCTGCTTTTGCAGCGACGCGCGCTCGGCGATGACGAGGTGAGCGGCGGGTATTGGCTCAAGCGCGTCGGCGCCGTCGAAGCGACAGCCGATCACGACCGGCTGCGCGTGCGCCTGGATTCCATCGACAAAGACCAGCCGCCCATCTTCGTCGAGGTCGAGGACGAGAGCGACTTGGCCGCCCAAGGCGAATTCGTCGAAGTCGTCCAGCAGCCCAGCGCCCAGGTGCCGCAGCGGCGGCGCCCCAAGCCGCGCGTGACCTGACACCGTTCGCGGCCAACGCGGTCGCTTTTTCGCCCGAAACCCGGGCGCTTGCATCCAGGAGGTTCACCATGTCCTACCGCATCCCCGATTCCGCCTCGCTCGAAACCCTGCTCGACTACGTCACCGACGTCATCGCCGGGCTCGAAGCCGTGGCGGAGCTGGCGGTGCTCGCGGCGCCGTGGCGGACGCTGCGCGCGGACCTGCGCCAGGACCGCGACGCCCGCGACGACGCGCGTTGGACCCTGCGCGCGGCGCAGCGCAAGACGGCGGTGCTGGATGTGCAATGGGATCGCGCGCTGGTGGACTTGTCGGGCCGCGCGTTCCTGGCTGCGGGCAAGAAGGCGGGCTTGGAACCGTATGCCTCACTGTTCGGTGGCATTTCGGCCGATGAAGCGACCCGCCTCGGCCCTCACAAGGCGGCGGCGCTCGGCACGCTGGTGGCCGAGAAGGCCAAAGCGTTTGCCAACCCGGAACTCACAGCTGCGGTGACGGCGCTCGAAGCGGCGACCCCGGCCCTGGAGGCGGCGGCGGCCGTGCGCGACGACGTGGCGCTGAAGGCGCAGCTGCACGAAATCACGCGCTTGCAGCGGCATCTGGCGGTGGAAAAGCAGATCGCGCTGTCGGAAGTGGCGGTGCTGACGGTGTTCCCGGGCCGCTCCGACCTCGTGCGCGCGACGCTGGCGCCCGAGAGGACGGAGCGCGCGGCCAAGGCGACGGTGGCGCAGGGGCCGGCCCCCGAGGTGCAACCGCCAGCGATGGCGCCGACTCCGGCGGCCTGAGCACGGGCGATGCCATTGCCGCGGCCGCACAGAGGTCGCCTGAGTGGGACCATCGCGGCTGCAACAACCGGACAGAGGTGGCCATTGTCGGGCGCCGCCGATTGCGATGGGGGTACGGGGGCGACCGGGGTTGCCTGAATGGCAGCCATGCCGCCTCCTGGCCAAGCGCTGAGGAGAATGGCAGAGGCGCCGGCGCCAATGGGGAGCGGGTGATCGCGCTAACCCTGCTCCCCCGACACAAACGCCAGCCGAACCCCACCCTTGTCCGCCGCACACGTCGCCAGCGTCTTGCGCGTCAGCAGCGCCCACAGCGGCCCCACCAGCAGATCCGCACGCCAGCCCGTCAGTTCCGCCGCCTCTGCCAACGCCTGCGGACTCGAAGGCACATCGCGCAGCGCATTCAGCAGCGTCTCGCGCTTGGTCAGCAACTGCGGCGCCAGACTGCTCTTCACTGCAATGTCGTTCACCAGCAGCATCAGCAGCGCAACCACCGCTTCCAGTTCCGGGCCCGGCGGCGGACGCGAGGGCGGACGCTTCAGAGGGTGCTGCAATCCATGCGCAATCGCCGCCAGCCAGCGCGGCGCGTGCCGGTGCACGGCGCGTTGGCCGAAACGCCGATCCGCCTCCAAATCGCGCTTTTGTTTGGGCGCCGCCTTGGCCAGCAACACGAGCACGTCGTCCGGCAAGAGGAAGTGCGGCACCAGATCCTCCTCGATCGCCAGCTTCTCGCGCTCGGCCGCCAGGGCGTGCAGCACGCCCGCCTCGCGGGGATCCATGCGCCGGCCACCGGCGACACGCGCAAACGCCTGATCCGGATCGCGGACATAGCGACTGAGATCGCAGAGTTCACGGCACTCTTCCGACACCCATTCGAGGCGACCGCGCCTCTGCAATTCCGCCGTGAGCAGGGCATGCAGGGGCAGCAGGTGCGCGACATCGCCCGCCGCATAGCCCAGCATGCGCTCGGGCAGCGGCCGCTGGCTCCAGTCGCTCATCTGATCGCCCTTGGGCTGATGCACACCCAGCAGTTGAGCCAGCAGCCCCGACAGCCCGACCTGCAGGCCGTGGCCGAGAAACGCGGCGGCGATCTGCGTGTCGAACACCTCGCACATCGCGACACCCCACTGCATCGCCGCGATCCTCAAATCGTTCTTGAGCGCATGTCCGACGACGCACAGACCCGGCCGCGCCATGGCGGCAAACAGCGCGCCGATGTCGCCCTGACCCAGGGGATCGACGAGGTAGACGGCTTCTGGCGTCGAGAGTTGCATCAGCATCAGGCGCGGCACGTAGGTGCGCTCGCTGTGAAACTCGGTGTCGAAACCGATCACGGTCTGGCTTTGCAGGGTGCGGATGAGCGCGTCGATCTCGGCGGCGGTGCTCAGAACGGGAAAAGGCATGGCGACCTGGGCGCTGCAGCGGCGCGCGATGCGTACGCTAGCACAGCACTCGCGCCTGTACAGACGGCCAAACCGTGCTAGAACCCGGGGCGTGCGCAAGGCACGGAGGTGGGCGATGGAACAGCGACAGCCGGGCCTGTTCGGTGGCGCGGCGAAAGAGGAACCCATGGCGAATCCGCCTGCAGACCCGGCAGCTTTTGAAGAACTCGTCGCTGAGCTGGACACCCTGGTCGGCCAACTCGAAGCGGGGCAGTTGTCGCTGGAGGACAGTCTCGCCGCTTTCGAGCGCGGCATGCTGCTCAGCCGACGCGCCGCGGCGATCCTCGATGCAGCGGAACACCGCATCGAGCAACTGACCGGCACGCCCGAGGCGCCGGTGCGCCGGCCACTGGACGAGCCCATCGGCTAACGATCCCACACAAGTTGCTGAGAACTTTGTGCGCACCGGCGGACACCCACCATCAGAGACACCGGCACTGGACGCCGGTCTGACAGGTGGCGCCATGGTTCTAGCCCTCGACCACGACTTGCTGATGAGCCCCGCACCCAAGAGCACTGTGCGCCTCGATGCCCGCCTCGTCGCGGAAGGCCTGTGCGCCAACCTCCATGAAGCGCAGGCATTTGTCCTCGCTGGCCGCGTGATGGTCGGCGAGCAGAAGGCGCAGAAGGCCGGCATGGCCGTGGCGGCCCACCTGCCGCTGCGCCTGATCGGTGGTCCGCCGATGCCGTTCGTGTCGCGGGGTGGCTCCAAGCTCGAAGGCGCGCTGCGCGAGCTGGGCATCGACGTCAAGGCCAAACGGTGCATCGATGTCGGCGCATCGACAGGCGGCTTTACCGATTGCCTGCTGCAGCGCGGCGCCGCGGAAGTCGTGGCGGTCGACATCGGCTTTGGCCTCTTGCACGACAAGCTGCGTCGCGATGCGCGCGTGCACGTGCTGGAACGCACCCACGCCCGATCGCTCACGCCACCGATGCTGCCCTGGCCCGCGGATTTGCTGGTGATGGACGTCAGTTTCATCGGCGCCCGCAGTGTGCTGCCGGCCCTGGTGCCCCTGTGCCGCCCGGACGGGCACCTGCTGATCATGGTCAAGCCACAGTTCGAGGCGGCGCGCGAGGATGTCGAGCCCGGCGGCGTGGTGCGCGACGACGCCGTGCGCTGGCAGACCGTGGCGCAGGTCGAGGCACTGGCCGAAGTGCTGGGCTGCCGCGTGCTGGGACGGGCAGAGAGCAAAGTCCATGGACCGAGCGGCAACCGCGAGATCTTCGTGTTGCTGCAGCGCACCCAGCCCGCGATTGCGGAGCAGGCCGATCCGCGCGTGTGACGGCACCTTGCAACCGCCGGACGCGCCGCTACACTCGCGCCGATGAACGCTCACGCTGCACCCCACCTGTCGATTGTCATTCCGGTCTACAACGAGGAAGAGAGCCTCAAGCCCATGCACGCCGCGGTGCGCGCCGCCCTCGATCCGACTGCGCACACCTATGAAGTCATCTATGTCGACGACGGATCCCGCGACGGATCCTTTGAGATCCTGCAGGAACTGGCCGCCGAAGACGAGCGCGTCAAGGTCGTGCGCTTTCGCCGCAATTTTGGCCAGACCGCAGCGATGGCCGCCGGCTTCGAACACGCGACCGGCGAGGTCGTTTTTCCCATCGACGCCGACTTGCAGAATGATCCCGTCGATATTCCGCGGATGCTCGCGCGCCTCGACGAGGGCTTCGACGTGGTCGCCGGCTGGCGCGAAAAGCGCAAAGACGCCTTTCTGACCAAGACCCTGCCGTCACGCATCGCCAACCGCATCATCGGCCGGGTCACCGGCGTGCCCCTGCACGACTACGGCTGCACCTTGAAGGCCTGCCGCGCCGATGTCTTGCGCGACGTGCGCCTCTACGGCGAGATGCACCGGTTTCTGCCTGTGTTCGCGCATCTGGCCGGAGCGCGCATCACCGAGATGCCGGTCCTGCACCATCCGCGCCGGTGGGGCACCTCCAAGTACACCTTGGCCAAGACCTTTCGTGTCATCCTCGATCTCATCACCGTGCGCTTTCTCGCGGCGTATGCGACCAAGCCGATCTACTTCTTCGGCAAGTTCGCGGCGTGGTCCATGGCCGCGTCGCTGTTCGCGATGGGCTGGACGGTCCTGCATCGCATCGCGTGGCATGTCTATGTGAAGGATCAGCCGATGTTCCAAATCGGCATCTTCTTTGGCATCGCCGGTCTGCAGTTCCTGCTGTTCGGCCTCCTGGCCGAGATGACGATGCGCACGTACTACGAGAGTCAGCGCAAACCGACCTACTTCGTGCGCGAGCGCCTCAACCTCGCGGCGCCGGCCAACAACGGTGAGCGGTAGATGTGCGGCATCGCCGGTTGGTTCTCGACGCGGCCACAGCGGTTTGGCGCCGATTCGCGTGCAACGTTGCAGACCCTGTGCGACCGGCTGACGCACCGCGGGCCGGATGACGCGGGCGATCACATCGAGATCCCCGAGGTTCTGGAGAGACAGGGTGGCATCGCGCTGGGCTTTCGGCGTCTGTCGATCCTCGACCTGGCGGGCGGCCACCAGCCGATGGCCAGCCCAGACGGCAAGGTCTGGGTCATCTTCAACGGCGAGATCTACAACCATCTGGACTTGAGAAGAGAGTTGGAGAGGGCCGGCTACGCGTTCGCCTCGCGCAGCGACACCGAAGTGCTGGTGCACGGCTGGCGGCATTGGGGGCTGGGCCTGTTTCCAAAGCTCTCAGGAATGTTCGGACTTGGCATCTGGGACGCGCAGCAGCGCAGCCTCGTGCTCGCGCGCGATCCGATGGGCAAGAAGCCCGTGTTTGCCGCGCTGGCCGATCAAGGCCAGACGCTGGTGTTCGGCTCGGAATTGTCGGCGCTGCTGGCGCATCCCGCCATCGACCGGCAGATCGACGTCAGCGGTCTGCAATCCTTGATTCTGATGGACTATGTCGCCTCGCCGCACAGCATCATCGCTGGCGTGGCGACGCTGCAGCCCGGCTGCCTCTGGCATGTCACGCCGGACGCACAGGGCACGCTGCAGGTCGAGCGCCGCTGTTACGCCCCGCCGTCGCCGCCTGATCCGGAACTGGCGCGGCTGTCAGAAGGCGAGGCCCTGCGCGAGCTGGACCAGCGGATTTCGCGTGCGGTCGAGCGACGTTTGATGGCCGATGTGCCCGTGGGCATCTTCTTGTCGGGCGGCATCGACTCGTCACTCGTGGCGCACTATGCGGCGCGCCACCGGGCGGCGCGTGAACTCGACACGTTTTCGATCGGCTTTGAAGACAAGAGTTTTGACGAATCGGCGCACGCGCGCGCCGTGGCATCGCACCTCGGCACGCGCCACCACGAGCGCACCTTTGATCCCAAGGCGTGCCTGGATCTCGCGCCCCAGTTGCTGGCGTCCATCGATCAACCGCTGGCCGATGCCTCGATTCTGCCGACATGGTTTCTCTGTGGTTTCGCGCGTGAACAGGTCACGGTCGCGCTCGGTGGCGATGGCGGCGATGAGTGGTTCTTGGGCTACCCGACCTTCTACGCCGACCCGGTGGCGCGACTGGCGGATCGCATGGGTCTGCAGCACATTCAACCGCTGCTGCAGTCCATTATTCAAAATCTTCCGGTTTCACACGGCAATCTGTCGCTCGACTTCCAACTGAAGCGCTTCGTGGCCGGTCTGGGCTACCAGGGCGGCCTGCGCCACGTCGCCTGGATCGGCGGACTGGAGCCACGCCAACACCATCGCGTTCTGGACGGCGACGCACTGCGCGCGCTCGAAGCCCAAAGCGCGACGATTCAAACCGAAATCGCACAGACCTGGGAAAAGTGGCAGTCGGTGGCGCGCGACGACGCAGATGCGCTGGCCGGGCTCTACGCGCGTTTCTACTTGGGCGACGGCGTGTTGCAGAAGGTCGATCGCGCCTCGATGCTGCATTCGCTCGAAGTCCGCGCGCCACTTCTGGATCGCGAGGTGGTCGAGTTGGCGCGGGCGCTGCCGACGCGCTTCAAGCTACGCGGGCGCACGACCAAGTGGCTGCTGCGCAAGCTGGCAGAGAACAAGTTGCCGCGGGATATCGTGAAACGGCCCAAGAAGGGCTTTGGTGTGCCGATTGCCGCCTGGCTGCGCGGGCCCCTGAAGCCGTGGATGACCGACGTGCTGGCGCCGGATCGGTTGCGCAAGGTGCCGTTCCTGAACGTCGATGGCGTGCAGGGGTTGGTGCGCGAGCACCTGGACGGGCGCGCTGACCACAGGAAGGTGCTGTGGGCGCTGCTGTGCTACTGCGTCTGGCAGGCGAAGTGGGCGCAGCGGTAAGGAGTTGTCTCCGAATGGCTCCGACGCGCTCCGTTTGCTTTTCGTCTGGTCGCCAAGCTCGCCGATGCGGACTCGCCGCGACGTCTGGCGAACAAGTCGATCGACTTGCTTTTCGCCGGGCCCTGACCGCGACGCATGTGCTTACGGCTTGGGCGCAACCGGAGCGGCCGGGGCAACGCCCGGTGCGCCGATGCCCGCGGCACCGGGGGCGGCGGCCGGAGCCGCCGGCATGGCCACCGCCTTGATGGCGGCAATCAGCTCGACCGGCACTTCCAGCGTGCAACCAACGGAGTGCACGTGGTTCTGGCAGGAAGCAACCGCCGCCGCCGTCGTCGGGAAAGCCGGGATCTCCGGGAAGGCCACCTTGAACGCCGCCATCGCCGCGCCGGGATTGAGGTACATCTGCCAGGAAGCGTCCTGGATCTTCGCGGTTGCCGCTTTGTAGCCGGCCGCGTCATTCAGGCCACCAGCTGTACCCGCCACCGCCTTCTTGCCGGTCTCGAGCGCCGACGGCCCGAACACCAGCGCCATCTTGGCCTTGGAGGAGCACAGCGCGATCGCCGCCTGGTCGCCCAGCAACAGCTCGCCCTTCTTGGCATCCTCGCCGCCCTGCGTGGCGAGCTTGGCCCAATCCATCTGCGCATGGAGCACATCGCACGTCGCGTCGCCGGCCTTGACGGTCTCGGCGGTCAACGTGACGCCCATCTCCTTGGCGATCGGGCCAAAAGCGGTGAGAATCGGGTCGATCTTGCCTTCCTTGATGGCGCCCTCGACGATCGCCAGCTTCGGGTCATCCGGCGCGGCCGGGTTCGCTGCCTTGGCTGCCGCCTTCTGGTCGGCAATCACCTTGGCAATCAGACTGGTGGCGATGTGCTTGATGGCCTTCAGGACAGCGTCGCCGTCCGTGCTGCCCGCGATGACCAGCGCGCCGAGCGCCGCCTTGCCGTCCGGGTAGAGCGCCACCGCCGAGGTGCCG
>Ga0172370_10001544_pt1 | contig 34830 bp, 31 predicted proteins | sample LakKiv5m_FD_114538 | JGI IMG/M metagenome (GOLD analysis project Ga0172370, IMG submission 114538) | Freshwater microbial communities from Kabuno Bay, South-Kivu, Congo - kab_022012_11.5m | ecosystem: Environmental > Aquatic > Freshwater > Lake | place: Democratic Republic of the Congo...
GACACAAACAAGTACGAAAGCTGCCCCCCTCGTTACGAAGTAGAGAGGGGGTCGGGGGTGAGTACATGCTGTCGCAAAGAGAGGGGGGGAAGAACCCACAAACAGAGATTTCGGACACAAACAAGGACGAAAGCTAACCCCCTCGTTACGAAGTAGAGAGGGGGTCGGGGGGTGAGTACATGATACTATTCATTTGGTTTTGCTTTCCTTTTCAACAACCGGAATAAACATTGTATAATCTTTCAGTCCCGGAGAAGTGAGCCGGATCCTTACTGTTCCCGTTTTCTCCATAGCCTGCAAATATATAAGAAGCCTGCCATGAAATGCATGCTGCTTATTATCCTTGTAATTTTCAGTATTTAAAGGATTTGAATCCTCTATTCCAAGGAGTCTTGCCGGGCCTTCGATTTCACATGATATTTCATTGTCGGCGGAATAGACAATATTACCGCTGCTGTCATTAATTTCCACGAAAACGTGTATAATATCAGTGTTATCTGCTTTCAGTGATTTTTCATCACATACTGCATTTATGACAGATGGTGCTCCTGATGAGCTTAGTTTGAAGCTGGCAACTTCTATTCCCTTGTTTCTTGCTATTGCTGTAAGGTTTCCCTTTTCATAAGGGACATCCCAGGAAATAACACGGTTTACGAAATCCGCTCTTTTTTTCGCACCCAGTGACCGGCCGTTGACGAACAATTCAACCTCTTCGCAGTTTGTGAAAGCATTAACACTGATCATTTTTCCGGTATCCCAATTCCAGTGTGGTTCTACCCTTTTGTGTGACCAGAGATTATCAGGTCCGTTCTTTGCTGACCTGTCTGATGCGCCGATAAACACCATAGGTTTTTCACTCCAAAGACTCTGACGGAAGTAAAACTCAGGTTTCCTGTTGCCCGCGAGATCTATCACACCTGCAGTATTTGAACGTGACGGATACCTTCCGGCTTCACCTAAATATTCAAAGCCTGTCCACAGGAATTGTCCCATCACATAGTCATTGTCTGCAACATAGTTCCACATTTCAAGTGTCATGCCGTTCTCACTCCCGTAGAGGGGTCTTTTTGGATATTTCAAATGGTCCTGGGCATATCGGAATTCCTGATAATTATATCCGGCAACATCAAGCGCATCGGCGTAACCGGTTTCATTCGACATAAGGGCTGAGGCAAGCCCGGCTGTAACAGGTCTTGACGTATCAAGTTCCATTATTAGGGCTGTAAGCTCCCTGGCTATCTCACCCAGCCTGTCGGCATGAGGCAAAGCCTCGGTGTATTTCGCCCATGTCTGTGGATTTGCTTCTGTATTCAGAATCTGATGAGAATATGGATCATTAGGATAATCTATCTCATTCCCAATGCTCCACATTATCACGCATGGATGATTCCTGTCGCGCATAATGAAGTCCCTGAGATCCCGTTTTGCCCATTCCCTGAAACAGGTCGCATATCCTTCCTTCCCGGGATTGCCTACATTCCATCCGGCAAGCCATTTTTTCTTAGGCAGTTCCCATTCATCAAAAGCCTCACCGATAACCAGAAATCCTTTTTCATCACACAGATCAAGGAAATCCGTCGAAAAAGGATTGTGGCTTGTTCTGATGGCATTGCAACCCATTTCCTTAAGTATATCAAGACGCCGGGCAATCTCTTCCTTCGGGACTGCCGAACCAAGTGCTCCGGCATCATGATGCATGCAGATACCCTTTAGCTTAATGTTTTTCCCATTCAGGAAGAATCCTTTATCGGGGTCAAATTTCAAAGTGCGGAAGCCAACAGTTGTTATTACTTTATCAAGCAATTCCCTGCCCATGACCTCGGTAACAAGGGAATATAGTTCCGGCTTGTCAACATCCCACAACTTAGGATTTTCAATATTAAACAATTGTGAAACAACCATTTCTTCCTTTGATCCCATTGTAATCCTGCTTGTGGCCCTGCTGACCGGTGTATTGCCATACATAAGAGTGCCGGAAACCCTGACAATCACATTATGGCTGGTCTCATTCGTGAGGGCAATATCTGCTTTCAGTGTAGCTTTTTCCGAAGTCACCTCGGATGTAAGGCAGTTTACACCCCATTGTTTGATAAAGACTTTTTCGGTTGTTATGAGCTTCACATCGCGATAGATCCCTGATCCTGTATACCACCTTGAATCCCCGTATAATGAGTGATCGACTTTCACGGCGATCAGGTTAGTCTCACCATATTTAATAAACGGAGTAAGGTCATATCTGAAGGAAATATATCCGTTCGGTCTTTTACCAAGAAGGCTGCCGTTGATCCATACTTCGCTGTTATTATAGATACCGTCAAAATAAATAAATACTTTTCTGCCGGCCTCATTTTCAGGAATAGTAAATGATTTCCGGTACCATCCAATACCACCCGGCAGATAACCTGTGCAACTGAAATTATCTTTGCTGAAAGGACCTTCTATACTCCAGTCATGAGGCAGATCGATAACGCGCCATTTCGAATCGTCGAGATCTGCTTTCTGGCCATCAGTAACATCTCCCTTATAAAATTTCCAGCTATTGTTGAAGTTCTGAACAGCCCGTCCTTCAGGCTGGCCCGATATTGCCTGGTGAAAAAGGACGGGCAATATTGATAGTATCAGGCGAAGAAGTATTCCTGTTGATTTCATTGTTCTGAGATTTTAAACTTTACTATAACCAGACGACTATCCAACAAAGTGATATTTAAAATTATTGAATTTAAACAAAATTGTATCATCTTTATTCAGATTTAAATTGGATATGACCCACGCGAGCCATTTCGAACTTGTTAGCAGACTGAAACCGGCCAGAATTATTATTCCGATCCTGCTGGGCCTGGCTGTTGTGGGCTGGCTGATAGTTAAGGAAGTTGATGTTGATGCGCTTGGCCTTCTCGATATAACGTGGAAAGCTGTCTTCTGGCTTTTTGTAGCGTGGCTATGCATGATTGGCCGTGATGTTGGTTATATGATCAGGCTCAGGGTGCTATCCGACCATGATCTCACATGGGAAAAAGCTTTCAGGATAATAATGTTATGGGAATTCACCTCGGCAATTTCGCCATCCACCGTCGGAGGCACTGCCGTTGCCGTTGTATTCATACACAAAGAAGGAATTTCGGTAGGAAGGAGTACATCAATTGTTCTGGCCACTTCATTCCTTGATGAATTATATTTCGTTATAATGCTTCCGGTCATTCTGCTTGTTGCAGGAGGTAATACCCTTTTTACAACCTCACTTGGGGGAACCGGCATTGGTCTGCTGGATAATCTTGTTTATGTTGCTGCCATCGGATATACAATTATTTTACTCTGGGTTATGTTTGTCGGGTATGGTCTTTTTATTGATCCGGTGAAAATAAAAAAGACAATTTTGTGGGTTTTCAGACTGCCGGCATTAAAGCGATGGAGGGATGCTGCTGAAAGAGCCGGCGATGATATTGTTTCAAGCTCGCATGATTTGAGAAACAAGGGGATCTCATTCTGGGCCTGGGCTTTTATAGCCACATTTCTTTCCTGGACATCACGTTACTGGGTGGTTAATTCAATACTGGTTGCATTCTTCACTGTTGGTGATCATTTTCTGATCTTTGCCCGCCAGCTTGTGACATGGATAATGATGATTATCAGTCCGACTCCTGGAGGAAGCGGTTTTGCAGAACTTATTCTCGGCCGTTATATTTCTGATTCGATTCCGGCCGATCCTTCACACATCGGAAGCCTCTCCCTCGCCATTGCAATAATCTGGAGGATTATCAGTTATTATCCATATCTGATAATAGGAGCCTCGTTAATACCAGGCTGGATCCAGAAGAATTTCTCAAAATCTGATTCAAAAAGAATGAAGAGTTCTGTCCTGCCTGCTGAAAACTGAAAGGCTTGTATATAGGGCGGAATGAGTGAAAGGATACTTAAGGCATTGATGGAGCTGTTTGCCCTGATTGTAAAACAGGACGGCGGAATCATTGAAGAAGAACGTAACTATGTACTGAATTTCCTTGAGAAACAGTTGACTACGAACGTTCTTATAAGATATCTTCTTTTGTTCGAAGAGCTTGCTGAATCACCCGACGAGGTATACAACTACCCTGAGAGCAGCTCACCGTCAATAAAAAGGAACATGAAGATCCTCAGCATCTGTGAACAAATTAATCTTACCCTTAATAAGGAACAAAAAGTTGTTGTTCTTATACGGCTTTATGAATTAATAAATGTAAGCAGGAGATTTACTCCCAGCAGGCTGACCATTATTTCAATTGTTGTTGAGGTCTTCCGGATTTTACCTCAGGAGGTTGAGGTCATAGAACGATTTGTAAGATATTATGAAGCTGAAAAACTGAAAGATCCGGCAATTCTTTACCTTCGGCCGGGGGAGGATGATTATGACATCAGCCGCCAGGACCCTGAAATATACTCCGGAACCACAATTATTATCCTAAGAATAGCAAGCGTTGACCTGTATTTCATAAAATACTCATCCAACAAGCAGTTTTATCTCAATGGAATACCCATCCTGCAGGAATATATTTATACATTCCCAAAAGGAAGCGCATTCCGGACCCAGTATGGGCACACCTTTTATTACAGCGATATAACTTCAAAATTCCTTTCACAAGGGCACTCATGCAAACTGTCATTTGTTGTCAGCAATGTTACATACAGGCTTCCGAATAATCAGAAGGTTCTGGCAAACCTTAATTTCTCGGCGGTTCAGGGTAATCTTGTCGGCATAATCGGGGGAAGCGGCTCAGGCAAAACGACATTGCTTAACCTTATGAGTGGAATGCTTGAACCTGCTTCCGGGACAATAAATCTTAACGGGCTCGATCCTTTCAAGGATAAAGGAAAACTCGAAGGCGCCATAGGTTATATTCCGCAGGATGACCTTCTTATCGAGGATCTGACTGTTTTTGAGAATCTTTATTATGCAGCAGGCCAGTGTTTCGGTCATAAGAAAAAGGAAGAGATAATCATACTTGTCGAACAGATGCTGACCTCACTGGGACTTATTGAGAAGAAAGATCTTAAGGTTGGCAACATGTTTAATAAAACCATAAGCGGTGGCCAGAGGAAAAGGCTCAACATTGCCCTGGAGCTCATCAGGGAGCCTTCTGTACTGTTCATTGATGAGCCTACTACGGGACTTTCTTCAAAAGATGCCGAAAATATCATGGACCTGATTAGGGATCTCACACTTAAGGGCAAACTGGTCTTTACTGTAATACATCAACCCTCCTCGGCTATTTACAAGATGTTCGATAATGTTCTTATCCTTGATCAGGGTGGATACATGGTTTATTACGGAAATCCTGTCGATTCCGTTATATTTTTTAAAACCATTGATTCGCAGATCAATGCCAGCCTGGGAGAATGCCCTTCATGCGGAAGCCTGAATCCGGAAATAATCTTCAAGATCCTCGAAGCCCAGGTCGTTGATGAATTCGGACATTATACTGAAAAGAGGAAAGTCAAACCGAAGGAATGGTCGGAGAAGTTCAGGAGTCTGCAGCCTGACCAGGTTGCTCCTCAGGTATCGGAGCTTCCCAGTATTAACCTTGACAGGCCTGGCCCGCTGAAACAGTTTGCACTCTATATTTCAAGGGATTTCAGGAGCAAGATATCCGACAGGCAATATGTTATCCTGACGCTGCTTGTCTCACCGGTACTGGCATTTATCCTTTCATCAATAATCAGGTATACACCTGATCCCGGCTCGAAGGAATATTTCTTTTCCCGCAATGAGAATATCCCGATCTATATTTTCATGAGCATAATTGTGGCTGCATTTCTCGGACTTACCCAAAGTGCAGAGGAGATCTTCCGTGACAGAAAGATCCTTAAAAGGGAACAGTTCCTGAATCTTAACAGACACAGCTACCTTCTTGCCAAAATTGCATTCCTGATAGTAATATCATCAATACAATCGGTACTTTTTGTTGCCGTGGCAAATCCTGTTCTCGGGATCAAAGGAATGTTCTTTAATTACTGGCTTGCACTTATGGCAACATCATTCTGCGCCAATATGCTTGGCCTGATAATTTCAGGATCATTAAGTTCGGTTATCTCGATATATATAGTGATCCCGCTTCTTCTTATCCCAATGATGATCCTCAGCGGAGCGATGTTCCCGTTCGATAAGCTTAACAGGCTTGTCACCAGAACTGACAAAGTACCGCTTATTGCCGAAATGATGCCAACACGCTGGACTTATGAAGCTCTGATGGTAAGTCAGTTCAGGGATAACCTCTATAATTCGGTACCTTATAATAAAGAAGGGGAAACACATTATACTCTTGAAAAGAAAATCAGCGTGGCCGATTTCAACAACGTTTACAGGCTTCCGGAACTGAAAAAAGTAATCATTCAGACAAAAGAATTGATGGACAATGGATCCCGTGATCCGGTGATTCTGGAACACAACACAAAGCTTATCCGGAATGAACTTGCAAAGGTTGCAGGATCCCTGGGGGCACCTGCTTTCAGGTCAGAAGGTAAAATCAATGCTGCAACACTGACTACGGGAGTATTGGATTCAATTAATGCCTATGTCGATGAACTCACCGGGTTTTTCAGAAAAATATCAGAAAGGGCCGAGCGGACAAGGGATCAGTTTCTTCAACTTAATACAGTAAAGGTAAGGGAGATGGAAAGAGATTACTACAATTATAAACTTGAGGAAATAGTCACAAAATATTATGAAACTGATAAGATATTAAGGTACAGGGATACGTTTATACAAAATACCGACCCTGTTTATCTTGACCCTGAAATTAAAGGGTTTCTTTGCTTCAGATCGCATTTTTTTGCACCTTCCAAAAATATTTTTGGGATACGGATTGATACCTTTAAGTTTAATACGGGTCTTATATTTACCGGGGCTCTGCTTTTGTATGTGATTTTATACACTGATCTGATCAGACGGCTGATGAATTTTTCATAGAAAATCAGAAGCCGGGAATAAACGTCAGATTATAGTAGTATTTTTTTAATATATTTGTAATTATCAATAGTTTATCCTTAATGACAGGAAGAGTTTTTATAACAGTACTCTGCGTGGTTCTCCTACTGCCGGAATGCAGAAACAGCTCGAAAAAATCAGAAAACTTAGTTCTGGCTGATGCAGATTCGATGGTATCAGTAATCACAGCAGGAAGTGACGCTGATGAAGAGATCCTGAGGAATTTTTCATCACCGCTTGAAACGGCAAATCTTTTTCAGGTAATGGGCGTGCCATTTTCCCAGGCTTATCTTGCTACTTCCCTGAATGCAAATGTTCTTTCAGGTTCATTCAACCAGGCATTGTCACTCGGAATCCTGGGTGCCGATCTTGGATACCTGAATATTTACGGGAAGACATCAACATCACTGGAACTTGTATCATCGATAAAGAAACTTGCCGAAGGCCTTAGGGTAGGTCAGTTCTTTGATTTTGAAACAATAAAAAGGCTTTCCCTTAATAATTCAAACCTCGATTCTCTTCTCTATCTCTCAATCGACTCTTATAACAAGATCGACAAGTATCTTCGTGAAGATAACCGCGGTTACCTTTCGTCTCTTATGATAGCCGGCGCCTGGATTGAAGCTCAGTATTTTGCCACACAGGTCATTAAACAATATCCCAACACTCTGCTCAGAGACCGGATCGGAGAACAGAAATTCTTTCTTGACGGTCTCATAAAATCGGTTGAGCCATATTGCAAAATGAATGATCAGTTCAGTGAACTCTGCAGCGATCTTGCCGGTATCGCAGAAGAATACCGGGACATCAGGATATCCTATACAGAAGGAGGAGCCCCGGTAAAGACAGTTAAGGACGGCGGCCTGGAAATTACGCAGACAGAGACAAGCAGGGTTGAAATGACAGATGAACAGCTTGCAAAAATTATTGAAATAACAGGTATTGTAAGGAACAAACTGATTGCAAATGACTAGTATGAAAAAAATATTGCTGGGACTATTAATTCTATTTCCTGCGTTCACAATAGCTGCAGGTCAGACAGTACCGGATCCAATGATGAGCAAATGCCTTTCGAGTACCGGTCAGGCCTCAAAATACCTGAAAGATTACAGGATTCAGCTAGGACAGGGAACTTCACAGAATGACTTCAGATACAGGGCAAAAATGTCGCTGTGGAAAAATACGAAGTACAGATTCACACTGTGCACCGCCGATAATTCTAAAGGCAAGCTTATCCTTACGATATGGGATGAAACAAACAAGATTGTCCTTTCATCGGTCGATAATGATACTGGAACCGTATATTCCTACATTGATTTTATCTGCAACAAAAGCGGGATCTACCAGGTTGGATTTGACTTCACAGAGGGACAATCAGGGTCAGGAGTAAGTATAGTTTCGATGATACAGTGATTTTATTCTGCCAGATTAACTGCCTGAATAATTGTTACAAGTAAAAGAAGAACAATAAATATAATTTCCTTGATCTTTTTCCTCCTGGAAAAGACGAAATAATGACACAGGAAATATGTAAGAGGTATTGAGGCAATCCAGAAGATCTCAAGAGATACCGGTTTGAGAACAACGAACATCCCGGCAGAAACAAAAAAGGTCCAGAAGAGAAGTGTAAATGTCTTTCGCGATTTGATCCTTTTCTCCTTTAATGCTCCAAGAAGCTGGTGAACACTTATAAGAACTGCTGTTCCGGCGATAATTAATACGACAGAATTAAGCAATGACAGGGATGTAACAGTGTCCCTGGAGAAAAGGTTATAGTTTACTGCCGATCTGAGGTAATCCATATCTTTACCAAGAATATAATAGAAACCGGTAAAAATGAATAAAGGTGTTAACAAACCTGCAAGTGATATTATAATCTCTCTGATGCTGAACGGTCTGAGAACGATAATAGCCACAATCAGCAGAATCCCGAACCATATCATTCCGGCATAAAAAAGACTACCGGTGGCAATAAGCGCACCTGCATCAAAAAATGAATAAGCTGTCCCCTGAACTTTATAGGAATCCATTATTTTCCTGATTGCCAGAATAAGGAAAGGTGCTGCCGGAAGAACAGGATTCATAGACTGACCCTGAGGATTCATTCCTGTCAGAATAGTATAAACAAGTGCAGGAAGAAAAGTCCTTTCACTGATAAAGAACACATTTGTATTGAAATTTACCATCAGAAAAGCCATCAGCATCATTAGAAGGAATGCTGAAAATGTGCTTACAAACGGGCTGAATCCGGTGATCCCGGTCAGGATTTTAAAAAACGGCATAGGCATATTGTCATAGCCTCCTTCTGAAGGCAGCACAGGATGAAGAAAAGCCCCCATCCATGTAAAGATCATGAGAACAAATATCAGGAATATTACATCCGGACCATTCTCCCTGAATTTTCTTAAGAGCATAACTAAAGATCAAATCCTATGTCGTTCCGGTAATAAATATTCTTAAACTTGATTAACCTGGCGTTTTTATATGACAGTTCAAGGGCGTCCTGCATATTATGTCCCAGCGAGCTTACAGCAAGCACCCTTCCTCCGGAAGTCACAACAGCTCCATCCGAGCTTTTCGTTCCTGAATGAAATACAACAGAAACGGAAGTCTTGTCCAGGCCTGATATCTCATGCCCCTTCTCATAATGACCGGGATAACCTCCCGAAACAAGCATTACAGTTGCGGCCGAACGTTCATCGATAACCAGTTCCCTTCTATCGAGATCACCCATTGCAACTCCTTCAATAAGTTCAAAAAGATCCGATTTTATCCTGAGAATTATTGCCTCTGTTTCAGGGTCTCCAAGCCTGGCATTATATTCAATTACAAAGGGATCGCCATCCACATTCATCAGTCCGAAAAATATAAATCCCTTATATTCAATGCTTTCATCCCTCAATCCTTTCAGTGTTGGCTCTATTATACGGGTTACAACTTTATTCATGAAAGCTGCATCAGCAAAAGGAACCGGCGAAACAGCTCCCATACCGCCTGTATTCAGCCCTGTATCACCCTGTCCGATCCTTTTGTAATCTTTTGCCTCCGGAAGAAGTTTGTACGACCGGCCGTCTGTTATTATGAAGGCTGACATTTCAATCCCTTTAAGATATTGTTCGATGACAACCTTTGTCCCAGCGGATCCGAATTTCCCGTCAATAATTGACTTTACCTCAGAAAATGCTTCATTGATATCGTTTAGAATCACCACTCCTTTCCCTGCTGCAAGTCCGTCAGCTTTAATTACATAAGGAGGCATGAGGGTCATTAGATGCGGCATTGCTTCCTGCAGGTTTTTATTGTCGAAGCTTCTGTATGCTGCAGTGGGAATATTATTGCGTGTAAGAAATTCCTTTGCAAAATCCTTGCTTCCCTCCAGAAGAGCTGCTTTTTTTACCGGCCCGATAACCGGTATATTCTTCAGAAACCCGTCATGAAGAAAAAAATCATGTACTCCTTTAACAAGGGGAGCTTCTGGCCCTACAACCACCATTCTGATATTATTTGCAACTACAGCATTCCTGATGCCGTCAAAATCTTCAGGATCAATATTGAGATTCGTACCGGAGGATGCTGTTCCTGCATTGCCCGGCGCAATAAATATCTTTGTCACCTTTTTGCTCCGGGCCAGCTTCCATGCAAGGGCATGTTCCCTGCCTCCCGAACCGAGAATAAGAATGTTCATGCAGAGTAATATATATAGGAATTCCAAAAGTAGTATTTCTTCTGAAAAAAACCGGAATGATCTGCAATTCCTTTTACTGGTTATCAGTAAGACGGTTGAACCTTGAGAAGGTCTGCATAACATTATCGACATAGGTCCTTGAAACGGGAATGTCTGTCGCAACGGGAGCATCAAGTTCAAGCTTCAGCCCCTCCTTGTCTTTCCTTATTACCTTCACCTTCTCGAAATTCACCATGAACGACCTGTGGCACCGTATTATTTCCGTTCCCGCAAAATTTTCCTCCATCTTCTTAAGGGTGTCGCGAAGCAGGTATTTTGATATTTTCCCCTTGTTGAGATAGCAGATGCTAACATAGTTCTCGGCTGATTCAATGTAAAACAGGTTCTCTCTTGTAACTGAAAACTTAAGAACTGATTTGTCGTCATAAAATGGTATCATATCCCTCTGGTTTCCGGGCAGCGATTGTCCGTCGGCCATCCTTTCAATCTGCTCCTTCTTATCGCGCCATGAGAAATAAAGCCACATTATTGAATAGGGCAGCAAAAGAACAAGGGCTGTGTTCTGTGCCGATAGTTTCATAAGTACAGGGAACAACCTGTTATCCTTTAATACAAATATCTCGAAGAGGGTATAAAAGAGTGCCATCATAAGTATTTCTGAGGCGATCCATGCAAAATACCAGTAATAATTTATGTTGTGTTTTTTCCCGTAATGAAACATAATTATACGGCTTATAACCACAACCAGAACTCCTGTAAGAATAACAAGACTTGAATATGTGAAAAACTCCCATTTGCTAAGATCAAACCATTTGTCAGCACCGAAAGGAGAATAAATGTTTATGAAGACAAGGGCAAACAGTGATGTAAAAAGGATCAGCCTGACTATGTTTCCTTTTTCATACAGGTAAGACGGTATGGGTTTCTGAAAATCTGCCATTAGCATCTTGATACAATGCACAAATTTAAGCTTTTCCTTTTTTACAGCTCAATTTCGTTTGCCAGATCATTTTTTCACCTGTTCGTTTTTGTCCCTCATTAATGAATTCCGTCACACATTTCCGTTTTTCGTCACCTGTAGCAGGGAGGCAACACAAAAATTTTACTGCATGGTTTTTTGGGTATTCCTTTGCTAAGTCATGAGTTACACGGAAGATTATTACGAACTGAAGTCGGTGTTTAATCCCGGCATAAAAGAGATCCGGATTCCCCGGTCGGCCATAAGGATCATCAATGAGGATTTTACATCTGAGATTGATCCTGAAAATTTTTTGAGAAAAGACGATTTTGCCATTACAGAGAATATTACGTTTTCATACCCTGTTTTTGTTCCTGAAGATGAAAAAAGCAATAAAGTGATTCTGCTGCTTCACGGGCTGAATGAAAGAAACTGGCAGAAATATCTGGTATGGGCATACAGGCTTTCAGCAATTACAGGAAGTTATGTGATCCTTTTTCCAATATCCTTTCATATAAACAGGTCGCCTCTGACATGGGTTAACCCAAGGCTTATGCAGGATGTGGTAAAAGAACGGAACCGTAGTTTTACTGATGTCAGAATGTCGTCATTCGCTAATATCGCACTTAGCAACAGGCTCACCGAAGAGCCGATGAGATTTTTCAATTCAGGATATCAGACTGCTTTTGATATAGTTAAGCTTCTGAATCAGATAAAACAAGGCAGGCATGGCTTAATTCCGGAAGGCAGCAGTGTAAATATTTTTGCATATTCCATTGGTGCATTCCTTTCCGAGATACTGATGCTCGGAAACCCTGATGGATTGTTTTCCGGGACTAAGTTATTCATGTTCTGCGGCGGATCAGTCTTCAGCAGCATGTATGGAACTTCAAAATACATTATGGACAGTGCTGCATATAAAAGAATCCACAGCTTTTATATGGACGATTTTGAAGAAGAAATAAAACGGAAAAATCCTTTTTCCGATTTTCTGAAGTCGACGCAAATAGGGATCGCTTTCAGGGCAATGATAGACCTTGCCAGGTTCAGGCAATTCAGGGAAGGGATGTTTTCCAGGCTGCGAGATCAAATCCGGTCAATTGCCCTGAGAAATGACACTGTAATACCTGCGGATGGAATCGTAAACACACTCTCTCCGGCAGGATCAGGCAGATCAGAACCTGTCGAAATATGGGATTTCCCATATAATTATTCCCATGAGAATCCATTTCCGCTGATTGATGGTCCGGAGAAACATTTTGTAGACAGATGCTTTGAAAAAATGATTTTAAGGGCAGGGTTATTCCTTGCCTGAAACCGGCAGAGGCATAAAAACATATCCCATACCCCTGGCCTCATTTATGAAATCTTCAAGGAATTTAAGAACTGATGAACTCTTCCTGTCATGAAGAACTATAACAGATCCGCTTCTTATTCTTCTCCTGAGTATTGTTAATATTTTCACACTTGTAAGCCGATCATCATAATCATGAGGCATAAGATCCCAGAAGACAATAATGTACTTTTGGGAGAGACTCCTGAACTGTGAAAGAGTGATCCTTCCATATGGCGGCCTGAACAGGTAAGAAGAGGTAAGATCCGAAGCCTTTGCAACATTATCGGTGTAATCATTTTTCCGGGTCCGCCAGCCGTCGGGATGATCATATCCATGATTACCTACTGTATGGCCCGACGACTTTATTAGTTCAATAAGTTCAGGGTGTTTTTCAGCCATTTTCCCGTTGCAGAAAAATACAGCTTTTATATGATGCCTGCCCAGAATCTCAAGAACATACGGTGTTGACGCCGGATCTGGTCCGTCATCAAAGGTAAGATACAATTCCTTTCTCTTTGTTTTTATCCGGAAGACAGCTCCCGGATAAAACAGCCTGATAAGACCCGGTGGCCTGAAAAGCCGCATTTATTTCATCTATCCGAATAAAGCAGACTATAATACTTGTTAACATCGGCTGAGACACTACTCACAAGGTCATCCATCTTCAGGGCAATCGCCATATTGTTTATATCAAGAAGCGACTGCATATTTATTCCTGTCGGATAATCCATACCGAACTGTCTGCCTGAACCCATTCCGACTGCAAAATCGAGATACTGGCGGGCATACTTTATTACATCGCTTATGATCTTATTGCCCTCTTCAGTCATTCCTGCCCTCAGAAGGACCTCTGCTGATCCAAGTGTAAAGAAATCATAAGGCAGCTTTTCCGGAGGGACTATTTCAAGGCTTCTGTGGGCAACCTCAACGGCTTTGGCAGTATCGCCTGCTGCCAGAAGGGCTTTCCCGAGATTGCCGAACAACCTCCTGTAATTACTCAGCATCCTTTTATTGTTCTCGTCGAGGTAAACTGATGGATCTCCGGCATTTCCCCATTTATACTTGTTCATCATATTGTCGTACATCACCTCCGGATCGATCATACCATATTCCCCGTCTTCAGGCTTGTCAGTCCTGATTGGAACGACCCTGTAGGCTATCCCTTCCTGAACAAAGAACTTTTCAAGACCTTTGTATTGGCTCGATGGAACCGTTGTCGAAAAATAAATCGGGCGATCCCATTTGTTTGTTGAGATCAGATCCATAATGGCAAGGTCTCCCTTGAAGGCATCATGTTCGGTGTATTCCCAGATCATCGGATTTACGATGCGGTTGTGGTAATACTCCTTGACCGTACCATTTGCAAGCACTTTTGCTGAATCAACATCAACCGAGAATTTATTTGTCGGAAGATAATTCAGATAATCACTCCTCCCGCTTATATCAAGTTTGTATTTCCTGTCATCCTGCCCTGCAAACTGGACAATCTGTGCCAGGTCGACAGGTTTGTCAATACGGTTGTTTACGGGAAGCTGATCCCTCACTCCCTCGACATATTTTTCAGATGGTAATGTGAGGGGAAGGGGATCTGATTTGAAAGCCTTTTGTCGCATCATGTCAATATACCAGCCTGCCTGAATATAACTCAGGTTTGCAACCCTTACATCTGTCCTTACCTCTTCAACGTCCTGGACATACCAGACAGGGAATGAATCGTTATCGCCGTAGGTAAAAAGGACACTGTTTGGTGCGCACGACAAAAGATAATTTGCCCCAATATCCCTTGCTGTATATCTTCCTGATCTGTCGTGGTCATCCCAGTTTTGTGCAGCCATTAAAACCGGTACGGCAAGAAGCAGTATAATGAAAGCAAATGCTGCTGCGGCATATTCTTTTATGAATTTCCTGAAATTCTCATATACAATCATAAATCCCAATCCTATCCAGATAGCGAATGCATAAAATGATCCCGCATAGGCATAATCCCTCTCCCTGGGCTGGTTGGGATACTGATTCAGATAAAATATGATTGCAACACCGGTCATGAAGAAAAATGAAAAGACAAGCCAGAAGCTGTTCCTGTCCTTTTTATATTGCCAGAATGCCCCGGCCAGACCAAGAAGGAGCGGAAGAAAGAAATATGTATTTCTTCCGGGATTATCCTTCAGGTCATCAGGGAGTTTATCAAGTTTTCCAAGCCTCGCCTCATCAATAAAGCTGATGCCGCTTATCCAGTTGCCGTGAACCGGATTACCGTTACCCTGGACATCATTCTGTCTGCCGGCAAAATTCCACATAAAATACCTGAGGTACATGAACCCGATCTGATACCTGAAAAAATACCTGAGGTTTTCCGCGAAAGTCGGGCAGATAAGTACTTCCTTATCCGATCCTGATGTAACAGTATACCTCCTTCCCTTGACCCTGCCCCAGTATTTGTAAGCCTGTTCATGATCGGGATCGGAACTATACATACGCGGGAAAATAGTCATGAATTCCTTTCGGTACTCATACGAAGGCCTGTAATAGGGCTCATATTTTCCGTTCAGTTTATTATATCCTGCGATTTTACTCTTTACATCCACAACAGGAGCGCTGTAATACTGTCCGTACAGTTTCGGAGCGCTTCCATATTGCTCCATGTTTATATAATAGGAAAGAGAGAAAATGTCGGATGGATTGTTCTGGTTCATCGGCGGTCTGGCTGACGACCTTATCATTATCATGGCATATGATGAATACCCTATCATCATTACCGTAATGATGGTCAATGCATAATTTAAAAGCACCTTCTCTCTTTTAAGGGAATATCTGATCCCTGACACAAGCAGGGCAGCAAGAGCTGCAATAAAGAAAATCAGACCCGTATTATAGGGTAAGCCAAACCCATTTACAAAAAGAAGCTCAAACCAGCCGGCAACTTTGGGGACCCCGGGGATAAGCAGAAAGACAACAAATCCCAGCAACACAATCGATACCACAAGTGTTTTCAGAACACCATTTGTTGTGACCTCATATTTCCTGAAATAGTAAACAAATACAATGACCGGCAGGACAAGCAGGTTCAGTCTGTGAATTCCCAGCCCGAGCCCCATTATATAAGCTATCAGGATTATCCATCTTCCCGAGTAGGGTTCGTCAGCTTCTTCCTCCCATTTGAGCATTCCCCATAAGACGACCCCCGTAACTAAAGATGAAAGTGCATATAACTCTCCTTCAACAGCCGAAAACCAGAATGTATCTGAAAATGTATATGCAAGAGCTCCTATTATGCCGCTTCCAAGTATGGCAGGTATGTGATGCGATGGGACTTCGTCGTTTCCCGAATAAACCTTTCTGACCAGGTGGGTGATGGTCCAGAAAAGGAACATAATGGCAAATCCGCTCGACAATGCAGACAACGCGTTCATCATAAGCGCTACCTTCGATGTGTCACCACCGGCGAACATTGTGGCAATACGGCCTATCATAAGGAATAGCGGTGCCCCCGGAGGATGACCCACCTGAAGCCTGAATGACGAGAGAATAAATTCTCCGCAATCCCAGAAGCTGACAGTTGGTTCAAGTGTAAGAAGATATACACCCGAAGAAATGACAAATATGATCCATCCGGTTATCGTGTTCAGTCGGCGGAAGTTGCCCCAGAGTGAATTCATGTTGATTCGGATTTTGTTTTAAACGAAACAAAGAACGGAAAAAAATATTATTTGATAACACTTCAGAGCTTATTTAACTTGATTTTAACCAGAAACATATTTTCTTATTTTTGTGCTTAAGAAAAGAAATGATGAGGCGCTCCGTTATCCTATCCTTTTTCATCGTAACTACGGGACTTTCACTGGCAGGCCAAGAACCATATATATCACAAAATGCAGAAAATCTGTATCTTAAGCTGAATAACCTTAATTTTGTCAGAAACAATGAATATTCGAATCCGATCATTGAAGGTTATACGCTGATAGGGTATTTCCTTCAGCCCGAAATTATTTACATACCTGATGAAAAGGTTTCTGTTTCACTTGGAGCACATCTGCTGAGCTACTCGGGAACTGGCAGGTTTTCAAAGATCAAACCCGTATTTTCGACCACGTTCAGTTTTTCCGACAGTACATTTTTCAGGATAGGAACACTGACCGGTTCAGATGAACACAGGCTTCAGGATCCGCATTTCAACAAAGAGCGTCTTTATACGGATTTTGCGGAAGACGGCCTTCAGTTCAGGAGCTCGGGCAAAAGATATTTCAGCGATACCTGGCTGAGCTGGGAGAATTTCATTTTCAGGGGCGACAATAAAAGAGAGATCCTTACTGCAGGCGAATCTTTCAGATATTTATTGCCGCGAATTGCTCCAAATTTGCGAATTGAGGTTCCTTTTCAGCTTCTTATTAAGCATTTTGGCGGACAGATAAGCGACTATGATCAGCAGGTGGAAACTTATCTTAACATGGCCCTAGGAATAAGGGCCGGAATCGATGCGGGAAAATCGCCTGACAGTATGGCCGGTATCGAATGCATATACTTTTCAGGCAATTCACTTACAAAGAACTCACCCTGGGATATCAATAAGGGATATGCCGGCTGGTACAAACTGTTCGGAATTTATAAAAATGCCTCACTTGAAGCAGGGTACTGGCATTCCGACAATTATTATGCGCCTGATGGGAATTTTATCTTCAGCTCTGTGTCAGATCGTTTTGAAGATCTTGTCATATCGGAAAGAAGCCTGATAACCGGTTCATTCAATCTGACCCTTCCCTGGAAGGATATGCTGGAATTCACCTTTGCATTCGACGGTTACTATGATACTGATCTCAGAAGGTTCGACAATGCAGTGACATTAAATATCAGGTTCGGAAAGCTGATTAAAATAGCGTCTCTGAGGGAAAAATAAGTTTATAAATAATATCTCCAGGGTTTGTTCTTCCAGTATTCGCCTGCATAGCTTATCCCTATCCTTGGTCCGGTGTTGTAAACCGGCTTTATCCCGGAATCTTCGATCCAGATCCTCCCCGAAGTTGAAAGATCTTCACCGTAGAATGACCTGTCGATCCCCAGCAGACGTGTAACTCTTCCCGGACCGGAACATTTGTCGAGGCCACGTATCAGAACAGCCTGGGGATCATTTTCATTTCCTGTGACAATATTCAGCATCCAGTACATTCCATAAACGAAATACACATAAAGCCTTCCTCCTTCGTGGTACATCACCTCTGTTCTTTTTGTCCTTCCCTTTGAGGCATGGCAGGCAAGATCCTCTGAACCCCGGTAAGCCTCGGTTTCCGTAATGACAAACCGTCTTTCATGATTATCATTGCTCCTGACAACAAGCACTTTTGATAAAAGATCCGGAGCCACATCCAATACGTCCCGGGTAAAATATTGTTTGTACAATCTTTCAGGCATGGTTCAGTATTTTATCCTGCCTTCAAAATCCTCCCATTTCTTGAATACCTCTCCTGCTTCGGAGTTGTTTACTCTTATAAAAGTCACGTTTCGTTCATCGGGATCAAGAACTATTTCGTTATATATGTATTCGTCGCTGAACCCGGCCGACGCTGCATCATTCCTCGATGCAGAATATACGACTTTATTAATTCCTGCCCAGTAAATTGCACCCAGGCACATAGGGCAGGGTTCACACGAAGCATAAAGAACGCAGCTGCTGAGATCGTGGCTCTTTAAAATTGCAGCGGCTTTCCGTATTGCAAGTATTTCGGCATGGGCTGTCGGATCTGAGTCGAGTACCACTCTGTTGCTTGAAGCAGCTATTACATCTCCGTTGCGGGTTATCACTGCACCAAATGGTCCTGCCCCTGTTTTTATACCATCACCGGCAATTTTTATTGCCATACCGAGAAATTCTCTGTCGTTCTCCATATCCTTCTTAACTTTGCCATGTTTCAAATTTAGAAAAGAGACCAAAATTAATTAAGGTTTCTGATCTGAAACAGAAATTCTGGTCAATATTCTTTTTTTTATGGAAATATATTGTATTTTTGCAGTCCCAAAATAAAGGGTTTTGACATTAAGTTCAAGTGTTTCAATCATAAAATTAAGTAAAAGTGAACACCTTAAGTTACAAGACAATATCAGCTAACAAGGAGACTGTAAACAAAGAGTGGGTTTTAGTTGATGCAGAAGGAGCCCCTCTCGGACGTCTCGCAACACTGGTAGCTTCAACACTCAGGGGAAAACATAAGACGAATTTCACTCCTCATGTTGATTGTGGCGATAATGTTGTAGTTATCAATGCTGAGAAAGTTTCCCTGTCAGGTACCAAATGGTCGGACAAAGTCTATACAAGGCATACTGGTTATCCGGGCGGTCAGAGATTCACAACCGCAGAACAGATGCTCAAAAAAAATCCCATTAGCCTCGTTGAGGAAGCTGTAAAGGGTATGCTGCCAAAGAACCGCCTGGGAAGGGCTATTTACAAGAACATGCATGTTTATGCCGGCTCATCTCATCCTCATGAAGCCCAAAAACCGAAAAAAATTGAAATATAATACACTAAAGAGCAAATATGGAGTCAGTTAATGCTATAGGAAGAAGAAAAGCAGCCGTTGCCAGAGTTGTGTTAAGAGATGGCAAGGGAAAAATAACTGTAAACGACAGGGATTATAAAGAGTATTTTGGCGCTGAGACATTGCAGTATGTTGTAACCCAGCCCCTTGTTGCGCTTAATGCAACCGACAGCTACGACATCACTGTCAATCTTGACGGCGGAGGGGTAAAAGGGCAGGCAGAAGCCCTACGACTGGGTATAACCAGAGCCCTTGTCAAAGTTGATCCCGAGAACAAAACAACACTTAAAGCAAGCGGGTTCGTTACGCGCGATCCACGTGAAGTTGAAAGAAAGAAGCCGGGAAGACCAAAAGCCCGCAAGAGATTCCAGTTCAGCAAGCGTTAGGAATTATCACGATCAGTCATCATAGATAGATGCAGGTTTAGTATCTAAATCGCAGAGACTTCCGTAAGTTGACGGAGCTACTTTGTGATTGATTGAACAGAATGTAAACTTTAAAAAAATTAAAAATGCCAAGAACAAATTTCCAGGAATTACTTGATGCAGGTGTTCATTTCGGACATCTCAAAAGAAAGTGGAACCCGGCAATGGCTCCTTACATCTTCATGGAGCGCAACGGTATCCATATCATCGATCTTGAAAAAACAATTGTAAAACTCGACGAAGCAGCTACTGCTATGAAGCATATTGCACGTTCGGGCAAAAAGATCCTGTTTGTTGCCACCAAAAAACAGGCAAAGGAAATCGTAGCCGAAAAGGTAAAACAGGTAAATATGCCTTATGTTACGGAACGCTGGCCCGGTGGTATGCTTACAAATTTCCCGACGATCCGCAAGGCCGTCAAAAAAATGGGATCAATTGACAAAATGGCAACCGACGGAACTTTCGCCAATCTGTCAAAACGCGAAAAGCTCCAGGTTACCCGCCAGAGGGCAAAGCTTGAAAAGACACTCGGAAGCATCGCCGACCTTACACGTCTTCCTTCGGCTCTCTTCATCGTTGATGTCTGCAAGGAACATATCGCAGTAAGAGAAGCCAAAAGACTGGGCATCCCTTTATTTGCAATGGTTGATACAAATTCCGATCCTTCAGATATAGAATTCCCCATACCGGCAAATGATGATGCCTCAAAATCAATTTCACTTATCGTCGGATTACTCTGCCAGGCTATTGAAGAAGGTCTGAACGAAAGAAAGCTCGAAAAAGACAAAGAGCCGGCACAGAAAGACAAGAAGTTCATGAGAAAAGAACTTGAAACAAGTGATCTGCCCGACTCAGTAATCCAGGCTATAGTTGACGAGGACAAAGAGGTAGAATCAGAAGAGGAAAATCTTGTTGAAGAAGGAGAAGAAGAAGAAATCATCGCCGAACTTGATGAAACTGATGAAGAATAAAATTTAAATTGTTTTAATAAAAATATAATATGGCCAATATAAGTGCAGCAGATGTTGCTAAATTAAGGAAAATAACTCTCGCCGGCATGATGGACTGTAAAAAAGCCCTCGAAGAATCAAACGGCGATTTCGATAAAGCTATTGAAATAATAAGAAAAAAGGGTCAGGCTGTTGCAAGCAAAAGAGCTGACAGGGAAGCTACTGAAGGTGTTGTACTTTCTAAAGTCACCCCCGATGGTAAATTTGGTGCAATGACAGTCCTTAACAGCGAAACCGATTTCGTTGCAAAAAATGCTGAATTCATTTCTCTTGCAACCAAAATACTTGACCTTGCACTTGCCAAAAAACCTGCCACCCTCGACGATCTGAAGGCTCTTCCGCTTGAAAACTCGACAGTCGGCGAAAAAATAATTGAATTTGTCGGTATAATAGGCGAGAAGCTCAACCTTTCATATTATGGAAAAATTGAGGCTCCACATGTACAGGCATATATACATCCCGGTAACAAACTTGCAACAATTGTCGGATTTTCAAAGCCAGGGATCGATGTTCAGGTTTACAAGGATGTCGCTATGCAGGTAGCTGCCATGAATCCTGTAGCAGTCGATAAGGACGATGTTCCTGAAAGTGTTGTTGCCCAGGAGCTGGAGATCGGCAAGGAACAGGCCCGCCGCGATGGCAAACCTGAAGAGATGCTTGAGAAAATTGCCCAGGGAAAACTGGCTAAATTCTATAAGGAAAGTACCCTGCTGAACCAGGAGTATATCAAAGACAATAAACTGACTATTAAGCAATATCTTCAGTCAGTCGACAAATCCCTGACAGTCACAGGTTTCAGGAGATTTAATCTGAATCAGTAACTTCGTGTTCATACTTCAATATGAAGGGGGTATCTTATAAATGATACCCTCTTTTCTTTTTTACAATCAACATTTATTGCATATTTTTGTTTACAGGGTAAAAACAATTAAAACTTCTGTTATGAAAAAGAATATGGGTATGGTTGATAAGACTGTCAGGCTTGTTCTTGCTGCCCTGGCTGTTGTTCTTTATTTCCTAGGTGCTGTCAAAGGCACTCTTGCACTTGTTGTGCTTATAATTGCCATATTGCTTGTCGTGACAAGCCTGGTAAGCTTCTGCCCGTTATACACTTTGTTTGGATGGAATACAGATAAGAAGAAAGAATAGATCTCTCTTTTCATTATTATAGTTTCCATATTTTTTCATGGTTTCTGACCATCTGTTAATGGTTTGCCCTGACCGTATCCGAAATTTATTGTGCTTTAATCCGTTTCTGGCTTAAAACATATTTTATAAATTTGGCTGCAACTAAATTTGTTCTGATCAAATCTATACCGGATAAAATAAAAACCTTTGACAGATGAAATATTCAAGGATCCTTTTAAAACTTAGCGGAGAATCATTGGCGGGCGATCAGAGCCATGGCATAGACATCATGGTCCTCGATGAATATGCAAAACAGATTGTTGAGATAGTTACCAAAGGATGTGAAGTTGGAATTGTTATAGGTGGCGGTAACATATTCAGGGGTCTCAGCGGTACCGAATCGGGTTTCGACCGTGTAAAGGGTGATCAGATGGGTATGCTGGCCACGGTAATAAACAGCCTGGCCCTTGAAAGCGCAATAAAAAAAGCCGGAGGAAAGGCAAGAGTATTTACATCGATTAGAATGGAACCCGTGGGTGAACTTTATAACCGCGACAGGGTGACAGAAGAAATGAAAAACGGCACTGTCTGCATTCTGTCGGGAGGAACAGGAAATCCATTCTTTACAACCGACACAGCGGCAGCACTGAGAGCAGTGGAGACAGGGGTGGATGTCCTTCTTAAAGGGACCAGGGTTGATGGCGTTTATACCGCCGACCCGGAAAAAGATCCCGATGCCAGGAAATTTGATAATATCTCCTTTGAGGAAGCCATTGATAAACGACTCAAAGTCATGGATTCCACAGCTTTTACTATGTGCCGCGAGAACGACATGCCTGTCGTCGTCTTCAATATGAACAGACCGGGCAACCTGATGAAAGTTGTAAAAGGGAATGCTGTCGGCACTCTAATTTGTAACTGAATAACTGTAATTACATTCAATTTTATTACATTTGTTACCCTGCGGCAGTTTTTGAAACTTCTTCAGGAAAACCCGGATAATAAGTTCAAACCTAACCTCAGTCCCGACTTATGAACGAAGAATTGGAACTCGTTATAGAAGAAACAAAAGACAGGATGCAAAAAGCTATTGAGCATCTTGAATATGAACTTGCAAGGCTTCGCGCAGGAAGGGCAAACCCTGTTCTGCTCGATGGCATTACCGTTGATTATTATGGCGTTAATTCTCCACTTTCTCAGCTTTCCAATATCAACACACCTGACCCGAAGACAATTCTTATCCAGCCATGGGAAAAGAACATGCTCGGGATTATCGAAAAAGCAATACTTGCTGCAAATATCGGATTAACTCCTATGAATAACGGTGAGGTTATACGTATCAGCATACCTCCTCTGACAGAGGAACGACGCCATCAGCTCGTCAAGCAGGTACGGAATGAAGGGGAAACAGCAAAAATAAGCCTGAGAAATGCCCGCAAATGGGCGAATGATGAACTTAAAAAAATGCTGAAAGACGGTCTTCCGGAGGATGTTGAAAAAAATGCTTCAGAGAACATCCAGGAAATGACTCATGATTATTCTGCAAAAGTAGATAAGATCATGGCCACCAAAGAGAAAGAAGTGATGACAGTCTGACAGCCAATTCCTGAATCCTTTAGAATTTTACTCCTTTTAATCCGGATGTGCAGTTTGTACATATTGGTATTGTTTTTCTTCCGGTCAGTACTGATCTTCTGAAGGATTTGTATTTTTCCCCTTTCCAGATGTTTACGAAAGAATCCATGTTAAGATTTCCCATTATATTGTCAGCGTTTTTATCGAAGCAGCAGGGAATTACCATACCGTCCCAGGTAATAACAGGATTCAGATACATTCTCAGGCATCTGTCAGGAAGTGTGCTTTTTACACTTAATCCGCCGCCATTCATAACATAACGCCTGAATTTATCATTTGATGGCATCCATGCATCCTCTTCCGCGGAAGATATCACCTGCATTGATTTAAGCCTGAGGGTTGCATTCACCTCATTTGCAAATTTCAGCGCTCTTGGAATCTGATATTCATTATACCTGTTTACGAGGAATTGTATTTCAAGCTTCAGATGCGACCGGGCCGATCTGATAGCCGATGAAACATTCCTGATCCCCTGTACAACTCTTTCATAATTACCACCCTTTCTGTAATGGAGATATGTGTAATTGTCCATACCATCGAGAGAAACTATCAGTTTAAATAATCCTGACCGGACAATCATTTCAGCATCTGCCTCAGCAAGAAAATGGCCGTTCGTTGAAACGACCAGCCTTACCAATCGCTGAGGCCGTGTAAAACTGAAGAAATCAGGATGCATCATAGGCTCTCCCTGAAAATAAAGATTTATGTAGTAAAGATAAGGTTTGAGCTCTGTAACAACCCTTTCAAAAAGCACCGGATCCATGAACCCTTTTTCCCTTGTCATTAACCCCGATCCTGAAGCACATTCCGGACAACTGAGATTGCAGTGATTTGTAAGTTCAAAAGATACGGCAGGGGGCAAGCCCGCAATAAACGGTTTATGGGTTAAAATACCGGTCAGATATGATGATAATGAAGAAAATGCATTTATTGTCCTGACAAAATGCTCGATCATATGTTATGTTGTAATATGAGGGAAAGTTAAAAATTATATGCATTTATGATAGGGTAATACCTCTGCAAAGTGGTCATAAGGCTGAAAACAGGGGAATAAACCTTTGAAAAGATTGAAATAATTGCTAACTTAATGATTTAATGCCATGAAAACTTTCAGAACTTTTTCACTTATCACACTCCTGCTGCTTCCGGCATTTATTACCGGAACAATTTATGCAGGCTCAACTGCTGAACAGAAAAAAAGCGACCAGCAGGAAACACTCACCTTCAGGGGAAAGGTTGTTGATGCCGAAACCGGAACGCCGCTTGTCTTTGCTACCGTTGCAGTAAAGGAAACAAATGTTGCCACGGTAACAAATATAGACGGGGAATTTCTTCTCAAAGTCTATGAAACACAAACCTCAAAAAACCTTGAAGTCACCTATCTTGGGTATAAGAACAAGGTGGTACCTCTCACTGATCTCCGGATCGACGGATATAAGAATGTCATATCGATGTTGCCGGCCCCGATTCCAATAAAGGAAATAATTGTCAAGCCGCTTGATCCCGAAGCCATAGTCAGAAGCGCTATAAGTAAAATAGGAAGAAACTATGTCGATGAACCAAACCTCATGACCGCCTTCTACAGGGAGACAATAAGGAAAAACCGTACATATGTTTCGATAGGGGAGGCTGTCGTAGAGATTTTCAAGGCTCCGTACAACAATGATCTCAGGTTCGATGGAGCACGTATTTATAAAGGAAGAAAAGGATCGGACGTCGAGAAGATGGATACTGTTCTCTTCAAACTGCAGGGAGGCCCGGTAACTGTATTACAGCTCGATATTGCAAAGAACACACAGGATATACTGACGATGGATGCGATGAAATATTATGACTATTCATTATCGACTGTTGTTGAAATAGATGACAAGCCTCATTATGTAATAACATTCAAGCAGAAACCTTCGGTCGATAATCCTCTTTTCCTCGGTAACCTTTATATTGAAACGACAACCAATGCAATAACAGAAGCTGAGTTCGGTTTTAATCTCGAAGATAAAGATGCTGTATCATCAATATTCATCAAGAAGAAACCTCTTGGTATGGAAGTAACTCCTGAAATTGCGACATACAGGGTCAAATATCGTGAACAGGATGGGAAATGGTATTTTGCATATTCAAGAGCTGAAGTTAAATTCAAGGTGAACTGGAAACGGAAACTCTTCAATACTTACTATACAACAATGTCGGAGATGGCGATTACTGACCGCACCAACGAAGAGGTAATAAAAATCCCCGGAAAAGAAAAATTAAGATATACTGATGTGTTCTCTGATAAGGTTGAAGCATTCACTGACCCTGAATTCTGGGGTGACTACAACGTTATTGAACCTGATCAGAGTATCGAATCGGCTATACGCCGCCTTAGCAGAAAACTTAAATTCAGCGAAAGGGAGAACAACTAATAAAGGACAGAGTGCAGGATATGCTTACAGATTCTGAAATAATTAGGAGGATCAGAGAGGGAGATGCGCGACAGTTTGAATCACTATTCCGGTCCTCCTATATTTCACTCGTAAGATATGCCCGGACACTTGTAAAAGATCAGGATGCAGCTGAGGAAATAGTCCAGGATCTGTACTACAGGTTATGGAAAAACAGGGAAAAACTTGAAATTGAAAGTTCTTTGAACGGTTATCTTTACAGGGCTGTGCATAATCTCTGCCTCCATTATATAGATCATAACAGGGTGGTTGAGAAATATGCCCGGGAAATGGCTTTCCGTCCGGAAGAATCGCCCGAAAGCCCTGCAGATATTGTTAATTACAGGGAACTACAGGCGAAAATTGCAAATATCCTCGAAAGGCTGCCTGAAAAATGCGGAAAAATTTTTTGCATGAGCAGATTTGAAGGATTGAAATATTCCGAGATCGCCGAGCGGTTATCTGTTTCGGTCAAAACGGTCGAAGCAAACATGGGAAGGGCACTAAAGGAATTCAGAAAAGAACTTGCAGAACAATGAAAGAGACTGATAACATACACAATTATACAGATAAGGAGTGGGAAGATCTTTCCTCACTTCTTTCAGGAGAGGATAATGAAAACAAGGATCTGCTTGGCCGTTTTACTGCAGAAGACAGACTGAATACAATTAAATACTGGAAAGAGCTCGGAGAGATGAACAGCGAAAAAGAAATTGATGTAGACAAAGCCTGGGAAAATCTTTATTCCAGGCTGAGCGGGGACGGACTTATGCCCGGAACAAAGGTGGTACACAGAAGTTTTATTCAAAGCATATATTTCAGGGTCGCAGCCACTATATTACTGCTCCTCGGAGTAGGGACAATGTTTGTGGTCCTTAATGAAAAAGATATGCTGAGCCGCAAGGTAACGGTCTCTACGCTTGATAACCAGAAAAACCTTCAGGTATCACTTCCTGACGGAAGCAATGTTATACTTAACAGGAACACCCGACTTACATATAAGCGGGATTTCGGAAAACACGATAGAAACGTAACACTCAAAGGTGAAGCCTTTTTTGATATAACACCCGATACAGCTTCCCCTTTCACAATAGATGCAGGCAATGCCAGGATAAAGGTTGTGGGGACATCCTTTAATGTCATCACAAGCAACGCAGATTCGGCTGTGGAGGTATTTGTAAAAACAGGAAAAGTTATGGTTTCTGACAGTGAGGGGACAAGGGATATAGTACTCGATCCGGGATATATCGGAACAATGAGCAGTCAGTCATCGGAAAAACATCTGAACGAGGACCAGAATTATATGGCCTGGAACAGCGGAATCCTTATTTACGACGGCCAGCCTCTTGAAGTAGTAATAAAGGATCTCAGGAGGGTTTACGATATGAATGTTGTTGCAGATGACCCTGAAATACTAAAAAACACCTGGACAACGAACGGCCCGCTTGATAATCAGCCCGAGGAAACAATTATCCGGTTAATTTGTCTTAGCTTTAACCTCAGTTATTCAAAAGATGGTAGTGTTTACCATCTTTCAAAAAAATAGCTAACCGGTTGCCTTATGTCTGCCAACAATGGCATTATATTCAAATATATATCGGCCATTGCATTGTTGATATCGCTGATACCATCCCAGGAGATCCGGTCTCAGGATGGCATTCTTGATTCGGCTTTCACCTTCAGGGCCGGAACAATAAAAACAGTAAATGCCCTTAACCTTATTACAAGACAGACAGGTTATCATTTCACTTACGACAGCAGACTTGTCGATCCTGCATCAAAATCTGAAATGAATTTCAGGCAGACTAAACTCAAAACAATACTCGACAGCATACTCGGCAAGGATTCTCTTGTTTATTCGGTTATCGACCAGTTCATAATTATTTCCAGAGAGATACCTTCCCCTCCTTTACCCATAGCCAAAGACACAACAGTATTATACAATATTAAGGTTATCTCCGGGATTATTCTTGACAGTGAATCATCAGAACCTCTTCCTTTTGCAACTATCGCCCTGAAACATAATGGAAGGGGAACAGTATCCAACAATAATGGCGAGTTCGGTCTAAAGCTCATGCCCGACGATCGTGCGGATACAATAGTGGTATCATATCTTGGCTATTTTGCCAGGGAGATTCCTGTAATACACTCACTTGGCAGCAATTTCGTTGTCGAAATGAAAAGAGAATTCATTTCAATACCCGAGATAATCATCAGGAACCAGATCCCGCAGGAGATAATCTATAAAACCCTTTCAGGGATCCCCAGGAATTATGGAAACACACCGGCCGGCATGACAGCATTTTACAGGGAAGGTGTACTCAGAAAATCACAGCTTCAGACATATTCCGAAGCTGTTCTTCAGATCTTCAAAAGTCCGTATACGGCCACACTTCTTAACGATCAGATCAAAGTTCTGAAAAGCAGAAAGATCGAAAATATAAATGTCAGTGATTCAGTTACTGTCCGCCTGAAAGCTGGTCTCAGCACATGCCTCGAGCTTGACGGGATAAGGAATTCCTTTGATTTCCTTTCACGCGGAAACGGGATTGAAGAATACAGCTACAGGCTTACAGACATTGTGTCATATGATGATGAATCGGTTTTTGAAATTGAATTTGGTCCGAGGGAGGGGGCAGAAATACCTATATTCAGGGGATCCATGTTCATAAATACCACCGATTATGCACTTGTTAAGGTGGAATTCATGATCAATCCGGCCTATCTTCAGAAGATGAAGGGCTCCTTTATCTCAAATCCCTCAAGGGATTTTACAACCTGGCCTGTATCTGTAAAGTATTCTGTAAGCTACCGCAAGATTGGAGAGAGGTATTTTCTGAATCATGTAAGAGGAGATCTTGAATTTCAGTCAAGGCAAAAAAAGCGGCTTTTCAATGCCCTTTTCAGTGTTTTCTTCGAGATGGCTGTAACCAGTGCCGGCACAGAGAATATCACCAGATTCGACAGGGAGGAACTTGCTCCGGCACACGATGTGTTCTCGAGGACAATAAAGGATTATGACCCGGTTTTCTGGGGCAGCCAGGATTTCCTGAAACCGGAGGAAAACCTTCTTCAGGCCCTTAAAAACATGAAGGTAAGGTTGCAGGAATTCTCGCAATAAAAAAGTTAGGGATTCCGAATTCACATCAGTATTTGTCGATCAGCTTATAAAGCTCCGTAAGATCAGGGGTGAGGATAATTTCGGTACGCCTGTTTTTCTGGCGTGCTTCTGGTGTATCAGCTTCTTCAACGGGGATATACTGACTTCTTCCGGCAGCTGTAAGACGCGAAGGATTTATCCTTGTGCCCTCAAGGAGCACCCTTACCACAGTTGTTGCCCTCTTTACGCTAAGATCCCAGTTATCCTTCAGTTGTCCCGATCCGGGTTTATACGGTACATTATCAGTATGTCCCTCAATTGTTACCTGTATTCCGGGATTCTTTTCGAGAACGGCGGCAAGCTTTTTCAGAGCATTCCTACCGTTGGCATCAATATCCCAGCTTGCGGTTTTAAATAACAGTTTTTCATCAAGCGAAACGTATACCTTGCCATTCTTATTGGTTACTGTCAGACCATTGTTCTCAAATCCGAGAAGGGCTTCAGAAACCTTGTTCTTAAGATCCTGGACTATTTTTTTCTGAGAATCGAGCACCTTCTGAAGATCAGCAAGAGTTGCGTTTTTCCGTTCAAGTTCAAGTGTAAGTTCGTCAAGTGAAATCTTTTTCAGATCCAGCGACTGTTCAAGCTGACGCAGGATATCTTCCTTCTGCCTGAGGTTATCCTGTGCTGTCTGAAGCTCAGTAAGCAGTTTACGGGTTTCAGCCACATTGCCCCTGACAAGCTCATCCTGTGCAGTCTGCAGGTCGTTATACCTTCCGGATATTACATTAAGCTCATCTCTTGCCTTGTTGCGTTCAATTTCAGCCGTGGCAAGATCCTGACGTAATTTTGCAATATCCTTTTCAAAGGCTGATATTTTCATCTCCGCATCCCTGTTCTGCATCGATAGTGAAAGGTTTTCTGCCTTTAAATCATCGCGTTCCATCATGTTCTGCCTGTTCATAATCTGCATCTCCCTGTATTTCTTTCCTGAAACGCACGACATCATGATGAGAACTGAAATCATCATTACAAGGGTCAGATTAAGTCTTCTATTCATGGCACTAGAGGGATTTATGTATTTCATTCCGGAGTAAAAATAAGAAAATCCGCTATATGGCTGAGCAAACATAAGGGAATAATAATTGTTATATTTGCATGCTATTTTTTACTTGTTTTCAGAATGAATCAGGAGGAGAATCTTCTCTTTAAAATTTCCACACCCGAAGATCTGAGAAAACTAAATCCGACCGATCTGGTAAGGGTTTGTTCTGAACTGCGTCAATTCATTATTGAGATGGTAAGCAAAAACCCGGGACATCTTGGGGCCAGCCTGGGTGTGGTGGAACTCACTGTGGCCCTTCATTATGTTTTTAATACTCCCTATGATAAGATAATATGGGATGTAGGGCACCAGGCATACGGGCATAAGATAATTACAGGCAGAAGGGACAGGTTCCCGACCAACAGGATGTATAAAGGAATAAGCGGTTTCCCGAAGATGTCGGAAAGCGAGTATGATGCTTTCGGAACCGGTCATTCCAGTACGTCAATCTCGGCAGCCCTGGGAATGGCCGTTGCAGCAAAGAGAAAGGGAGAAGAGCGGCATGTGGTTGCCGTGATCGGTGATGGCGCCATGACAGCCGGAGAAGCTTTTGAAGGGCTTAACAATGCAGGTATTGCAAAGTCGGACCTGCTTGTTATTCTGAATGACAATAACATAGCCATCGACCCAAATGTAGGCGCGCTGAAGGAGTATCTTATCGATATTACAACAAGCAATACTTACAACAGGTTCAGAAACAAGATATGGAACCTGCTTGGCCGTTTCAATAAGCTTGGCCCTAATGCCCGAACCCTTGCCAGCCAGCTCGAAGCCGGATTCAAGAGTACAATCCTCGATAAGAGCAATCTGTTTGAAGGACTTAATTTCAGATACTTTGGCCCTATTGATGGACACGATATTCTGCACCTTACAAGTGTATTGCAGGATCTGAAAAGAATCCCGGGTCCCAAACTGCTGCACTGTCTTACCGTTAAAGGCAAAGGCCTTAAACCCGCTGAGGAAAACCAGACAGCCTATCATGCTCCGGGCAAGTTCGACAGCAGAACAGGTGTAATTATTAAAACGGCTGACCAGGTTATTTCTCCGACTTACCAGGAGGTTTTCGGCAAAAGTCTGCTCGAACTGGCGCGAAAGAATGAAAAGATAGTAGGTATAACACCGGCAATGACTACAGGATGTTCAATGTGCATTGTGAGAGATGAGCTACCCGATCGCATATATGATGTCGGGATTGCCGAACAACATGCAGTGACTTTCTCCGCCGGACTTGCCACACAGGGCACTATACCTTATTGCAATATCTATTCTTCATTTCTCCAGAGGGCTTACGACCAGGTTATTCATGACGTTGCCCTTCAGAACCTGCATGTTATATTCTGTATTGACAGAGGCGGGCTGGTAGGAACTGACGGAGCCACACACCACGGATTCTTTGATCTTGCCTTTATGAGGTCGATCCCGAACATGATAGTCTCTGCACCCATGAACAGCCTGGAGCTGCGAAATCTGCTTTACACCGCCCAGCTCGAGAAAAATGCGAAACCCTTTTCAATACGTTACCCGAAGGGTAACGGCATGGTAACTGACTGGCAGAAGCCATTTGAGGAAACTGTGATAGGGAAAGCCAGGCTGATAAGCGAAGGTAAGGATATTGCAGTCTTAAGTATAGGTCATCCCGGTAATTTCGTCATTGAAGCAGCATCAAAGGTTGCTTCTGAAGGAATAACAATTACACACTGGGATATGAGGTTTCTCTCACCCCTCGATACGGAAGCCCTTCATTCAGTTTTCGGAAAATTCAGGAATATCATCACTGTCGAAGATGGCGTTCTGAAGGGAGGTCTGGGAAGTGCTGTCATTGAATTCATGTGTGACAATGGGTATAATGCCAGGATCAGAAGGCTGGGGATACCTGATTATTTTGTCGAACATGGCACTCAGGATGAGCTTATCAGGGAGTGTGGGTTTGATGCCGGAAGTATTGCTGATGTTATACGTGAGATGGTTGGGAGGGGAGGATAAAAGGAGAAAGGAGAAAGGAGAAAGGAAAAAGGAGAAAGGAGAAAGGTATAAAAATAAATAAGTCAAAAATTTATTTTACTTTCGCAGGCGCGGAAGTCGGAAGGTTGAGGACTGAAGGACCAGAAGACCGCAAGACTTATTTCTGCCCGGATGGCGGAATTGGTAGACGCGCTGGTCTCAAACACCAGTGGCAGCGATGCTGTGCCGGTTCGATCCCGGCTCCGGGTACTTAAAGAGAGTGAAAGTGAGAGAAGTTATTTCAATCTCTTTTCCTTTTCTCAATTATATATTCCTGATTAATACCCAAATTCCCAATTTATGGTGCCCGGATGGCAGGGCCGAGCGATCAGAATTTGCCCGGTGGGCAAATTCCGCGAGGAGCCGGCCTGCAGGGGAGCGTAGACGCGCTGGTCTCAAACACCAGTGGCAGCGATGCTGTGCCGGTTCGATCCCGGCTCCGGGTACTTAATCTTTTCATTCAATCAGTGTAATAATTGCGGCGGGAAAATTCTTACTTACCACATCCTGCTGCTGCGGGACAGGTCGCGCAGCCTGATTTAATAGGATTTTTTTAAGAAGTTTACAGGGGAAGTGTAAGCTTCCCTATTTTTCGTGCCAAGTAAAACTGACCAGTTATGTAAGACTTTTATTTATGTCGTTTCGTATTAAAATAAAATAGTTTCTAGTCAAGGTATGAATTGGAACTCTAAAAATGGAAATTTAGCTTATAAGAAAGTGCTCCATGCCCCCCATCCATAAAAGTTTGAGTTGAGAATTTATAGTACAAGTCCAAACTAAATTTCATGTTTTTTGAGAATACTGAAAGTCCCGGAGCAACATAAATATTCCAATCCATGTTTTGGTAACTCATTGGCTTCATAAAGTATAAATTCGTATAGGGGGATACCTCCAGAAAACCTTGTATTCTTTTGTCTGGTCGGATAGAATAGCGGAATAATAGATTTGTTGATATGTAATAATTATCTTGAAATAGGTCAATGTTTTTTTTATAAAAATACCCTGTTAATTCAGTCCCAATAGTTAAAGGTTTTGCGATTTTGTACCCATACCTTACGCTAAATAGGTTCGCAGTATATGTCCAGTCATCAACATAAATAGGATTAAACTGGATACCGACCAGACTTTTTTTACCAATCACGTTAGAGACTTTTTCTTTACTCTGAGAATAGGAAACCGCAGATGAAAAGAGTAGTGTAAAAGAAATAATTGCAGTCATTGTTCTCATTTGTCTAAACATTAAGTGTTTACTAAAAACAATTATAAGACGAAATTAGAACTCTTTTAGTTACTATGCTCCCAATTATTTGTTAATCAATTCTTAAACCAATGTTAAATAATTAGCTTTTAATAGCAGTTGTCCTTGTTAGCTGCTGACCGATTTTAAATATTCAGCAGCAGTCATCACAGGGATTTCGGAACCTTTGTAATCCTTTATGTTTCTTGTAATTATGACGTCAATCTTTCTAAAGTTGTGAGCACAATAATATTGAATACTGTCCTCAAAATCGGTGAATCCCGATGAGATTGCATACTTTATCGTTTGTTGGTCAACTTTAAGGATTGTCAGCAATCTTGAGATGCTGTCCAGTTTGGCTATCACTTTATTATGAGACTCAATCTTTCTAAGTACATAATATAGATTGCTAAAAGTTAAGGATGAAACAAATCCTTTGAGCTTCTTCTGTTCTATCAGGGTGAAGATGATGGCAGCTTCTCTTGAATGAGGTTCCCTGTCAATCAGAAAGTCGATGATAACGTCTGTGTCGATAAAAATGTCAGTCATCCTAGAGATACTTTTTAACTAAAACCTCACCAAGTTCTTTCTTATAATCAAAGTCAGCAGGTAAGTTTACACTACCGAGTAAAGATTTCACTAAAGGAGAATACTCAGTCTCTTCAACAGGAGTGTTTTTGGTAAGGAGTTTGAGATAATTTTCTACAAGATCGGAAAGACTTCTTCCTTTGGTCTTAGCATAGACTTTTGCCCTGCGGGCAACATCCTTATTTATGTTTAATGTTAATTTTGCGTCCATATTACGTATGAATTATATTATAAATATACGTAAGATATGTTAATTCAACATTGTTTTTTCCGAAATTTTGAATTGTGCAGTGCAGGCTTAGGTTTACCTCTGACGGGAGACTGTCTGATAACTCATCTGGATTTCCGGAACCGGCTTATTTTAAGCCCGTCTGAGCCACCGTGAATTTTTATCCAGTAATTTGTATACCGCCGGAAATAGCCTTTCAAAACTCATTCTATAGAGCCCACAGAGGTCAAAAATCCCAAAAATTGACAAAACGGGTATCCTCAGATACTCCTTCAGTACATCCATTGTTAAAATATTCACAATAGGCCTCAGATTATATGCTATGAACATAAATCCCACATCTGAATTATCTCATCCTCTATCTTCTGCCTGTTATCTCCGTCGTTTTCGGCCAGAGCCCTGGCATATTCTTCCAGCTTATTATCGATATAGGCTATGTGGCGATCTATCTTTGCCTGGTTGAAGTTGTTCTTCTTACTGTTCTGGGC
>Ga0172370_10001547_pt1 | contig 34816 bp, 24 predicted proteins | sample LakKiv5m_FD_114538 | JGI IMG/M metagenome (GOLD analysis project Ga0172370, IMG submission 114538) | Freshwater microbial communities from Kabuno Bay, South-Kivu, Congo - kab_022012_11.5m | ecosystem: Environmental > Aquatic > Freshwater > Lake | place: Democratic Republic of the Congo...
CTAAGGAAACAGCTTTAGTATTCCCGCTGATTTTACTTTTATATTCTATACTGCTCAAAAGAACAAAGTTATTTACTAAGACCAATATTACATTAATTATTCAATGGACAGTTATAATATTATACTATTTGCACTTGAGGAATAATGTAGTATTGCCGATGCAAGATATTAAGATGTTATATGATAATTTCATTTATAATCTTCCACTTATTCCTGAGCTAATCGGAAAGTTTTTCATTCCTTATAATTTGACAGGTATTCCCGGATATTCCTTGTTGAATAGCATAATCGGTGTTGTTATCTTGGCTGTAATGATAACCTTAATTGTTCTTAATAAAAAAGAAAGGAATATATTACTATTCGCATTCTTATGGATTATAATAACTGTACTTCCCGGTATGTTTGCAAGTCGTGGAGCTACAAATTTTGATTATCTCGAATGCAGAGCTTACCTGCCGATGATTGGGGTTGTCTTTTTTATTTACACTTTAATGAATAACCATAATGTTACGAATAATTATTATGTTAAACTGATATTTTCATTTGTAATTGTTATTTATTCTGTTTTGAATATCCTTTTAAGTTCTTCTTATTCAAGTCCAATAAACTTTTATAATAATGCTGTCGAGAAAAATCAAAATTCGGCAATAGCTTTTAACAACAGGTCATTGATTTTGCAAGGGCAGGGAAAAATCAGGGAAGCAATAAGTGATTTTGAAATGGCTATAAAAATTGACCCCGGTTTTGCTGAAGTTTATTTTAATCTTGGCTCATTGCTTGACCGTACCGGGAATTCCAGTCAGGCATTGTTACTTTATAATGCTGGTCTGAAAATTAAAAAAGATGCACCGAAAGTATATTTTATGAGAGCAAATATTAAGTTGAAATCAGGTGATAGGTCCGGTGCAGAAGAGGATTATAAACTTGCATTGAAATATGATTCAACAGAATCGAGAGCGCTGTTCGCAATTGGTAATATTTATTTTCAGAAGGGTAATTTACCAGAAGCAATTAAATACTTCGGTGTAGCTATTAAAAACAATCCTAAATATTTTCAGGCATATTTTAACAGGGCGGTAACTTATGCTCATTTAAGAAATTTTGATAAGGCAATAAAAGATTATAATTCTGCGGAAAAACTCGATACTAATAATAACAGTCTGTATTATTTCAGGGCTAATGCAAAGCTGATGAATAGCGATACGATGGGTGCTTGTCTCGATTGGTACAGAGCCGCTCAGTTAGGTAACAGGGAAGCTCCTGTTTTAATTTCTCAATTTTGCAGATGATTGAGTTTAGAGGGTAAAAATCCGAGAGATAAATTTTAGTTAATAATTAATTTTAAATATATGGCAAAAGTAAATAGTCAAAAGAATAAAACTGAAAGCAAGAATATTAAATTTTCAGACAATAGTATTTTTTTAAAAAATTTGGATAAATATCATTTTGTATTTATTATCTGTTTTACTCTTGCCATTTATCTGCAGGTTATTAATTTTTCATACACCGGGTTTGATGACGATTTCCTTGTGGTCAATAACATGGAAAAGCTCATGACTGCGAGGTTTACAGAGGTTTTTACAGGCAATTCATTTCTAACAGATGCAGTCTCCGGCTTTTACAGACCATTGCAAACAATAACTTTTATAACTGATGCACAAATCGGTGGTGGAATGCTGTGGATGTTCCATCTTACCAATCTATTATTATTTGTACTATCATCGCTTCTGATATTTAAACTACTCGGTATGTTAGGATTTAATTCTCTCATAGCCCTTCTTGCGACTTTAATTTATTCGGTTCATCCATTATTTTCGATTAATGTCGCATGGCTTCCGGCAAGAGGCGATTTACTGCTTGCAGTTTTCGGTTTAGCGTCATTCATTCAGTTTATCAATTATTTACGAAGTGATAAATCTGTATATTTGATTTTGCATTTCATATTATTACTCTTTGCATTATTTTCAAAGGAAACGGCGGTACTGTTATCTGTTGTATTTTACGTTTATTCTGTTTTGCTCAGAAAAAAAATATATTCGAAAGAAATTTTATTGCCAATTGTTTTATGGGTTGTCGGACTAAGCTTTTGGTATTTTCTTCGTCAGGAATTTTTGGGTAGTTTGCCTGAAAACCAGATTTTTGGGTTTATTCCGTTCGTAGAAAACCTGAGAACTATTCCTGAATATGTTTCAAAATTCTTACTCCCTGTCAATCTTATGTCTTTACCTGTTTTCAGCATATTGACAACCGTTATTGGAATAGCAATCATTTTATCAATGATATATTTCATTTTCAAGATAAGAGCAAATTTTGCAAAAGAAATAAAGTCGGTTGAGGATAAAAGTGTATTGGATAAAAACAGATTGTTAATCTTCGGTTTAATCTGGTTTGTACTTCTTGTTTTCCCCGGAATGCTTTACAGCAGGTTTTATCCTAAGTCGGAATTGTTTTATCATTATCTCGACCACAGGGCTTATCTGCCACTATTAGGAATCATGTTGGCTGTAATGATTATTGTTCAACCGTATCTAAACAAAATCAAGCAGAGGAAAATGTTTATTTATGGGTTCGTGATTATTATCTTTCTTTCCCTTTATTCATTTTTCCATGTTAAAACATTTTCAAATCCGATGCAATTTCTCGATGATGCCATTTCAAAAAATCCGAAAGCTTCCGTTGTCTTTTTCCTGAGGGCTAATGTTTATAAGGATAATGGGGATTTTTCGAACGCCATTAACGATTATACAAGGGCTGTTGCAATTGACAAGAGTTATGCAGAGGCATATAACAATCGCGGTTCGGTATATGGTTTGCAGGGTGATTATTACAAGTCAGTTAAAGATTTGTCGAAAGCGATAAAACTTGAACCGAATATACCGGACGGCTATTTCAACAGGGCTATTGCAAGAGATGCTTTAGGTGATTTTACTGGAGCAATAAAAGATTTTACAAAATCACTTGTTATTAATCCCAATGATTACCTGAATTATTACCTGCGTGGAAATTGTTTTTCGAAACTCGGGAAAAACAGAGAGGCACTCGATGATTATAACAGAACTATTAGATTGAATCCTCGATTTGCCGATGCTTTAAACAATCGTGGAATTGTATTGTATAAATTAAATCTCAAAGAATCTGCCTGCTCCGATTGGGAAAGAGCTATTAATTTGGGAAGTTCACAGGCAAAGCAGATGTTCGAAAAGTATTGCGGAAATCAAGATTAGTTTGTAAAGTTTTTAAAGCATTTTTTTCATTAAGTTGAATGATGAAATTCAGAGTATTGGTTTAATTATTTAGTTACAATATTATTTTTTAAATCCTTCAGGAAGCTGTCATATTTGTCATCTGATTGGCTTGTCTCAAAGCCAAATTTAAATCGAGCTATTTTTAAATATAACAAGGAGTTGATGGTGTCCAAATTTAAAAATGACATCGTTGTCATGGGTTTTTCGAAACAGCTAAAAGCCCAAAGCTGAATGCCAAAAGTATTTTCAATTCTTCAATTTTCAATTTTGTAATTTCTTCGATAGGGACGTCGAAGCTACTTCAAAGAGCGAACAGTGCTAAATTACAACTCAAATAGTAAACGTAATAGAAATTATTTTAAAAGGAAATTTAAATTAAATATTAGAAGTTAGCAGTTGAAATAAGGACAGAGGTCAGAATCTTTTATGAACTTTGAACCGAAAGACAGGAGACTGCAGACAGAAGAATTTTTACCACAGAGTTCACAGAGAATTTACACAGAGTCGCAGAGTTTTTACTGCCAGTTGTAACAACAAACAGAACGGGAATTAGCTAATAGCTGAAAGTTGAAAGCAGAAAGCCAAAAGCTAATGCATAATGTAAAATGTATAATTCACAATGCATAAAGCTAAAAGTTTAGTTAATTATGAAAAAAGGAAATTACAGAAAAATAATAAATGTAACAATGATATATTTCCTGACAGGAAAAAGGACTGCTTGTGTTTTGCCTTGTTACCATAGTTACATCCCTACGGGATTGTTTGTATTTCGGTAACCAGTTTTTTGGTTTCACGTTTTACCTTTTCACGGTTTCACTTTTTTGCCAATCCCTGAAAGTCAGGCAATTCAGATGATAAAAGCTTAGAAAGATTGAAAATTATTTTTTTTCTAAAGATACAATTGTTATTTTAATATTCTTAATATGAACTAAATTTTAATATGGTGAGAAAATGATTTTGCAAAATATTATACCTTTTTTGTTTGGTGGTTTGATGTCCTATTATGTTACGACTACAACTGATGTTGAAGTAAAGTCATCAATGACACAGGCAAAGAAAATTGAAGCTGATGCCCCATTAAACCAAAAAGCAAGATATGAGTGGGAGCTTAACAGATTGAAAGACCCTGCAAGCGGCAGAATTCCATACGATGCTTTTCAGCAGTCTCTTGCTTATGCTCAGACTTTACCGGGTGCACCAAATAACATTAATACCAAAAAGGAACAGGTGCTTTCGGAGAACTGGGAGTTCAGGGGACCTATCAATATCGGCGGTAGAACAAGGGTTTTGGCTTTGGATGTTCTCGATGAAAATATAATGATAGCCGGTGGAGTGTCCGGAGGAATGTGGCGATCAACAGATGCAGGAAAGAATTGGGTCAAAACCACAAGACCTGAACAACTTCAATCCACAAGTTGTATTGCTCAGGACAAAAGAGAAGGTAAAGAAAATATATGGTATGTTGGTACAGGCGAATATTTTAATATTTATGGGGGATTGAGAGGTGACGGGGTTTATAAATCAACCGATGGTGGTCAGTCATGGTTCCAGTTAGAAAATACATTGTCGAACTCGCCACACAATTGGGACGGATTTGATTATGTCTGGAATATTGTTACCGACCATACGAGAAATGATTCGGATATTGTTCTTACAGCCACTGCAGTCGGAGCTATTCGCCGCTCAAATGACGGTGGGCAAACATGGAAAACAATTATGGGTGGGTTCGGAAATACATATAGCTGGTTTACAGACATTGCAATTTCTCCAAGTGGTATTTATTATGCAACATTCAGTCAGAAAACTTTCGGAGAATCTGCTCATTCTGCAGTTAAGGGAATTTATCGTTCGATTGACGGGATCAGTTGGGTGAATATTACTCCTGAATTCATGCCTTTGAAATACGACAGGGTTGTTATCGGGATTTCACCATCGGATGAAAAGCAGGTTTACTTTCTTGCTGAAACACCGGGAACAGGAAAAATGACGGTTAATTCTCAGGGTGACAGTTTGTGGCATAGCATTTGGAAATACACATATTCATCAGGTGATGGAAGTGGAGTAGGTGGAATTTGGGAGGACCGTAGTATTGGAGTCCCTGCACCAGCAAGAATCCGCAGTATGTTCAATTCTCAGGGAGGATATGATTTGGTTATAGCAGTCAAACCAGATGACCCTGAAGTTGTTTTTATCGGTGGTACGAATCTTTATCGTTCAACAGATGGCTTCAGAACTGAAGAAAATACAACACATATAGGAGGATACTGCTGGGATGATACTTCCTGCTATGAAATTTATACATATACAAATCATCATGCAGATGAACATGCAATTTGTTTTTTACCGTCTGACCCGAATGTTATGTTCACTGGAAGTGATGGCGGGGTAGCAAAAACTTATAATAATCTGAAACCGCATGTTGATTGGGAATCATTGAATTGGGGTTACTATACGACTCAGTTTTATGCTGTATCAATAGACCATGCTATACCCGGCAGTAATGAAATTATCGGTGGTTTGCAGGACAACGGAACACTTTATACAAATTCTGATAATTTGGATAAGCCATGGACAAGTCCTGCAGGTGCTGACGGATTTCATTGTGCCATTGCCGATAGTGGGAAAGCTCACTACACATCGAATAATGCTTCGAAGCAGCCATTTATTAAAATCTGGAGGAAGATGCTTGACGAAAACGGCATTGATACAGTTTCAACAAGGATTGACCCTGATGGTGCAAGCGATATGATTTGGAATACTCCTTTCCGGCTTGACCCGAATGATACAAGAAGAATGTATCTTGCGGGAGGTAAAATGCTTTGGAGAAATAATAATCTCGATTTGATACCCGTTGCTAATACTAAGGATTCAACTTCAATCGGTTGGGACAGCTTGTCTTTTGCAAGAGTTGACAGCAATAATGCAGGTGCTTACAGAGACGAAAGAATTTCAGCTGTGGTAGTATCAAAAAATCCTGCTAACATTGTTTACTATGGAACTACATACGGAAGATTATTCAGGTTGGATAATGCTCATGAGGGCAATCCGATACCAACAGATATTACAAATGTAAAGTTTCCAAAGCTATCGAATATTGGTTGTGTTGCCGTAAATCCGCATGATGCAAATAAAGTTTTTTGCGTTTTCACAAGTTTTAATATTATCAGTGTATTCTATTCTGAAGATGGCGGTCAAAACTGGGAGGATGTTTCGGGTAATCTGGAGCAATATTCAAGTGGTGTGGGAGCAGGACCTGCTGTATATTGGGTTGAAGTTTTACCGGTTGAAAATGGTTATCGCTACTTTACAGGAACAAGCACCGGACTTTATTCAACATCTGATTTGAATGGAGCATATACGGTTTGGCAACAGGAAGCGGCAAACTCTCTTGGTAATGCCATGGTATATATGCTCGATTCGAGGGAATCGGACGGAACTTTGGTCGCCGCATCCTTCGGGGTGGGTATGTACAGTGCAAATTTTACAACTCTAATAAATAAGCCAAGTCCGCCAGTCCTTGTCTATCCGCAAAATGATACTACAGGGGTACTCGAGGATTTGCTTTTAAGTTGGAAACCTTCGGACAATGCATATTACTATTTAGTTCAGGTTTCAAGAAGTGATAATTTCGATGAAATTTTTTACGAAGCTGATGGTTTGAATACCACCAGTCATAAGATATATAATCTTGAGCAGGGCTTGATAAAATATTATTGGCGAGTCTTTGCCAGAAGTGCAGGAGGAATCAGTCAGCCATCTGATACAGGAACTTTTGAAACAGCAGTTGCTCCACCTGAGTTGCTATATCCTGAAAATAATACTGTTGATATTGAATTACCTGTTCAACTAAAATGGTCAGGTATTAACTTAGCAGATTCTTCACATTTAGTTGTAAGCGAAAATGTTATGTTCACAAAGAAAGTTGTTGATACTGTTGTTGCAGGTAGTGAATTTCCGATTGCCGAACTTAAATCAGAACAAAGGTATTATTGGAAAGTAAGCGGAATAAAGAATGAACAGGAAGGTATTTTCTCCAAAAATTCGAATTTTAAAACTATTAAGATAATTAAAGTTGAAGATGAAAATGAAATAAATGGGGTTGCATTAATCGGAAATTTTCCAAATCCTTTCAATGAATATACGGATATAAAATTCATTTTGAATTCAGAAAGAAATATATCTGTTGGATTATTTGATTACTCAGGAAGAAAAATATGGAATATTTCAGAGGGATATTTTTCTGAGGGTGAACATATAATAAGGTTATTTTCTAATAGTTTAAGTCAGGGTGAATACTTTGTTGTACTAGAGTCGGGTGAAATAAAATTGAATAAGAAAATTACAGTGATTAAATAATTTTTTATGTTTTAGTCGTCTTAAGCAATACTTAATAATCGTTTTGAAAAAAACAAGATTCGTATAAGTATGATAATAAGATTGATATTTATAATAGCTTTATTTTTTTATAGTTTCTCCGGATATTCACAGATTCCGGAGATTAATATTTCAGCAGATACCAACAATGTTTTAATCGGCGACCAGATTAAAATTCTGCTGGAGGTCAAAGATAAAAATAAATTCGATGTAATCTGGACAGCAATTCCTGATTCTTTGGGGACTATTGAAGTCGTCAGGAGGAGCAAAATAGATACTTTGAAAAATGATAAGGGATATTCCCTGAAGCAGAATGTTCTTGTTACAAGTTTCGATGGCGGAACTTATGCTTTACCTTCATTTACATTTACATTCTTAAATAAGGACAAAACCCAGGATACGGTTTATACTGAATCACTATATCTGAAATTTAATGCTGTCGAGGTTGATACCACTCAGGAAATTAAGGATATTAAAGGACCTCTTGAAGTACCTCTTGACTGGAAAAGTTATCTGATTTATTTACTGATATTAATCGTATTGATAATCGGAGGTTATTTTGGATACAAATATTGGAAGAATCGAAGGAAAGTTCAACCTGACTTAGGTTATGACCCGAGTATTCCACCATATATTCTTGCTTTGGAAGCACTGAAACAACTTGAGTCTGAGAAGCTTTGGCAGGGAGGTTATGTCAAAAAATATTTCATCAAATTAACAGATATTGTCAGAGTTTATATAGAAAGACAATTTCCTATAAAAGCAATGGAGATGGTTACACCTGATATAATTTCGGAATTGCGAAAAAATAATTTTGAGCAAAATTTAATCAATGATATGTCCGAACTGTTTTCTCTTGCTGATTTTGTGAAGTTTGCAAAACATCAGCCACTGCCTGACGAGAACTCGAAGTGTATGAATTATGCAGTAAATTTTGTGAAAGTTTCTTCTCAGATGCAAAAGGATGAAGTCACTATTCGACAAGCTCAGGATGACAAGCAAATTCAGGATGAGAAAGAAATACATAGAAATGAACAAAGCAATGAGGTGGCAAAATGATGAAAGATATTGTTTTTGCAAACCCTGAATGGTTTTGGCTGTTAGTGCTGATTCCTGCATTAATTGTCTGGTATGTATTAAAACAGAGAAATCAGACAAGTGAAATTAAGATGTCATCAATTGAGGGTTTGGTATTAAGTAAACCAACATGGAAAATAAGGTTCAGGCATGTATTATTTATCCTCAGGATGCTTGCTTTTGCATTTATTATTTTTGTGCTTGCCAGACCACAATCAACATCGAGTAAGAAAAATATCAGAACTGAAGGAATTGATATTATAATGGCATTGGATATATCAACTTCGATGCTTGCAGAGGACTTTCGTCCCAATCGTTTGGAAGCGGCAAAGAAAACGGCAATGGAATTTATTGACATGAGGATTGATGACAGAATTGGTTTGGTGGTATTTGCCGGGGAAAGCTTCACTCAATCGCCGGTTACAATTGACCATGATGTCATTAAAAACCTGTTTAAAGATTTAAAAACGGGCTTGCTTGAAGACGGAACGGCTATAGGAATGGGTTTGGCAACATCAATCAATCGTTTGAAAGACAGTAAGGCAAAAAGTAAAGTTATTATCCTGCTTACAGATGGTGTTAACAACACCGGTATTGTTGCTCCGCTGACTGCCGCAGATATAGCAAAGACATTCAATATCAGGGTTTATACAATTGGAGTTGGTACGATTGGCTTTGCTCCTTATCCTTTCCAAACCCCATGGGGTATTCGACGTCAAAATATGGAAGTAAAAATTGATGAACCACTTCTCAAAAAGATTTCAAATTTAACAGGTGGCAAATACTTCAGAGCAACTAACAACAAAGCTCTATCAAAAATATACAAAGAGATAGATGCAATGGAAAAAACAAGAGTGGATGTTTCGATTTACAGCAGAAAGTCCGAAGAGTTTCTTCCTTTTGCTCTTGGTGCGGCAATAGCTTTTCTAATAGAGTTGTTACTCCGTCTATTTGTTTTCAGAAAAATACCTTAGTTGTCAGACAACAGTCAACAGTCGTCAGTTTTCAGTCGTTAATCAGTTATTAGTTATTGATTAATAACGAATTAGACTATCCTCATATATTATTTTTCAAGCAATTCTCAAATTTTTTTAGTTTATTTGGAACATTTTTGGAAATTTTGTGTAAATATATATAAAGAATATGCTTAAATGTTAAATAGATGAAAAAAGATTACTTGTCATATACCGATAATGAACTGCTTACGATGATGGCAGGAAGCAAGTAGGAAGCTGATTTCGCTTTCAGGGTAATCTATGACAGATATAGTCCAAGGTTACATGCTTATTGCATGAGGATATTAAATAACAGGGAAGAAGCTGAAGATATATTTCAGGAGACATTTGTGAAATTCTATCAAAAAGTTGATGCAAAACTGCATGAGGGTTCTATTCAGGGATTTTTAATTACAATTGCCCGAAACCTATGTCTTAACTCAAAGAGGGATAAAAGAGAGACAATTGGTTTGGAAGAATTTCACATGATAATCAATGGGGAGGAAGAGCATGAGCAAAAGGAAATTTTCAATCTAATAAGAACTGCACTGGAACTAATTGAATTTGAATATCGCGAACCACTTGTTTTGAGACTTTATGACGGTCTTAGCTACGAAGAGATAGCAGAAGTATGCAATATAACTCCTGAAAATGCGAGAAAGCGTGTTTTCAGGGCTAAGCAAAAGATTAAAACCATAATTGAACCTAATTATAAAGAAATGTACAATTAGTGAATAGTGAAAAGTGAATAGTGAAAAGTGAATAGTGAAAAGTGAATAGTGAAAAGTGAATAGTGAAAAGTGAAAAAATGGTTAAGAAAATAATATTAATAATAATAGAGATAGTATAATGGAACACGGAGAATTAATACACGATTTTGTTGACGGAACACTCGACAGTAACCTTGAAAATGGTTTGTTTGTCGAGTTGGCTTCGAATCAACAGCTCAGAACCGAGTTGAAGCAATTCATCGAGTTTGAAAGAACTGCAAGGTATGATACTGCGGCTTATGCACCTTCAGCTGAATCAACAGCGAATGTTTTTTCGAGACTTGGGATTCCTTTGCCGCTTGCAACTACAGCAGTCGTCGCTCCTGCTACAACGGGTATGATGGCATTTCTCGGAAAATATTCTCAGGGAATTATTGGTGGTGTTGTTGCTATGTTGATTACTGCATCTGTCATGTATTTTGCGATGGATAAAGGTCAACAGTCGTCAGTCAACAGTCAAAAGACGGCTGTCAACAGTCAACAGTCGGCAGTCAACAGCCAACAGTCGGTAGTCGCTCAGTCGAATGACATTCCTATTGTTAAATCTGAAGAAAAGATAACTCCAAAAGTAATTGAAAAAGTTGTTATCAAGTATGTTGACAGACCGGTATATATTGAGCAGACAACCGATAGCAAACAATTGGCAGAAACTCCGATAAATGAGCAATTGGCAGTGAGTAATGAAGTTGATAATAACCTTGTCAATAATATGGATTTTGCAACTACTGACGGAATATTTAATCAGTCAGTTAATTTATTTTCAGGGATAAACCACTCTTCATTAAATCCTGTTGGAGTTCAGGAAATGCCGTTCTATCCATCATTGGGGTTGTTCGATTATCTTGGAAAAGCCGGAATATCTTTTGAATTAACGGGTGCTGATTATTGGATGTTTCCAAAAGAAACTGTGCCAAAACAATTGAATCCCTTACTCGAGAATAATAGAATGGCTATTATATTAAAATTATCCGATGAGTTGCAGGTTGGTGCAGAAGTAAGGCAGGAGTTCTTTTTCCATGAATATAAAGACTCTGATTATTTGTATAAGCAAAATAATAATTATTTTAGTGGCGGAGTTTTTGGAAGGTGGACACCATTGAATTATAATTATGCATCATTTTTCAGTCAGGTTTCTTTTGGTGGCAATGTAGGCGGTCAAGTAGGAAGGGTAATGATTGGAACATTAATCAAGCCAAGTTCCGATTACAGTTTTGTTATCGGACTCGAAGGTAGTGGAATGATGTATAATCATAACGGGGATATTTTATTTGCCAAAAAATTGGGTTTGCATTATGGGATTTTGTTCAATTTTTAGTACAGTTTGAAAGTTGATTATTATGAAAAAAATAATAATAATATTAATAGGTATTGTAGCAACTTTGATGTTCTACTCATGTCAGGATATAACGGATATTGGTACAGTTCATAAGTATCCTATATATCCGCCTCCACCGGATGGAACGGCATCAACAATAGTTAAACCGGATTCGAGTTATTGGCTGATTCTTGAAGGATTTCCTGATAAATATGACTTATATGGACTCGTAAATTTTGCATGGGCAAAGAAAATGAAATTCTTAAGGAATGATATAACTATTGATACTTTGGATGATATGCCTAAAATCTCTATTGATGTTTATATTGAATCAACATTTCCGGATGTTTTAATGTCTGACAGAAAGGATAGAATACAGTCTTTTCGGTTTAAATTGGATTCTGTTGAGCTTTCAAACGGGCTTTTAAAGGAAGTTAATATTTCAAATTGGTTTGAAATTTATATGAAAACCCTTATTGACAAGAAAACTTATTATTTGAATCAAGATGATTTAAAGGTCGAATGGGTTTTTGTGGAAACAATAACTGGAATAATTAGTGGATATTTTCAGGTGTTCATTCCCAATAATCTTGGATACGAAACAAAATTGCTGACATTTACTTTCGATTTATATTATCCGTATAAGAAAATAAGAAATAAATAGTGTTAAGAAGCTAAGCTTACTTGTTTGCTCTGACAAGTTTATTGACAAGGTCGCTGCTGAAAACTTTCATCATTTCAATATCCATATTTGGGTTGTGTTCAAGTAGCTTTACCAGTGATTTTTTATCCCAGCAATAAAGGCGGCTATCTGTTTCTGAAATGGCAGTTGCAGTAGCCAAACCACCAGTTATAAAACTAATTTCTCCAATAAAACTCCCGGGATTCAGGTAAGTAATTATTTTTCCTTCTGATTCAATTCTGAATTTACCTTCAAAAAGTAATAGTAAAGTATTTGTTTTCTCATTTTCCCTGATTAAAACTGAATTTGATGGAGATGCTATCCAATGGCCTGCATTTATCAATTTCTTGAATAATACTTTTTCCATTTTATGGAAAACCAGGTAATATAATTTTGCCTCGTCATCCTTGAGGGAAAGTGACTTATGTTCGTAAATGTAAAGACCAATCATGAAAAGATTAATTACTACAAACAGGACACCCCAAATAATATTAATTAGTAAATCATCAGCCGCTATTAACAGGAATGACCAAATCTCGAGTAAACCGGCAACTATCAGTGTTATTCTTAAAAGAATAATTTTTTTAAAACCGGAAGCAATTAAGTACATTCCGTTGGAGAGATGAACTATAATATCTACGAATAACATGATTTTCCTGATTTAAACTTGTAATAATTATCAATTTATGAAAATTTTTTATAAAAAGTAAATTTATTATTGAATACTTTTTGTTAATTGCTCAATAAATAATAATATTTACTTAACATCTACTTGTTCTGCCTGCAAAACTTCATAAGAAGCACCAACATCACTGATGAATGCAACTATTTTAAGATTTTCAGGTCTCCAGTCACTGTTTTCCGGTAATGTATAAGTATATGTTTTAATACCCATTTGAGTATTTAGCTTCTCACCCCAAGTACCATTAAGTGCTGTTCTAAAGACATGGTTATGAACATAGTCATTTACATCTTCAGGGTCATGCCTGTACCATTTCTGATACTGAACAATACTGTCTTCGACAATGCAAACATTCAAATTGTGATATTTATCCATTTTCTCATTATAGACAAAAGTTACGAAGGCAAGAATTTGCCGGCTATCCTTTAAATAGATAGCAGACAAATTAAGAGATACGATTGGCTTTTCAGCCAGAACTTCATCAACTGCTTGTTGCCAGGATGCGTACTTTAGAATATTTTTACTTTCCAAAAAGCCGCGTCTGTTTATCATTCCATTGGGGTAACCATTTGAACTTATTCCGAAAAACTTATCCCATTCTGTTGCAGTTGCAGTTCTGAAATCATATTTGTGTTCATTGGTTGGATTTGCATAGTAGCTGGCATGGACTGCCATCACTATTACATTATCGCCATATTCTTCATGCAAGCGCTTAGCTTCCTGATGTGCATAAGGGCAGTTTCCACAAGTAAAACCTGTATAATCTTCAATAAGGACTTTTTTAACTGATGTTGTGTCGTCTTTAGCTGTTCCTTGTTTTTCCAAATATTCATCAGGTAATTCGCAGCATGAAAACAAACCCAAAATTATTAAAGTGGAAATAAGTACTTTTAATTTATTATAATTATTCATATTCAATCCTAAAAAGTATTAATTAAAATGTTGATGAAATTGTTAAGAATAATCCGTTTGATGCCGGCACTTGTCTGCAAACTCCACCTACACAAATTATTCCTTCCCTTTGCCTGCCAAAGCCGAGAGTTATTCTTGTTGCATCATAAACGTATGTCAGAGATCCTGTAATATAATGTATCTGCCTGTTTTCAAATTCATTGCCGTAATTCCACATATCTGATACTGAAATATACCAATAGGGAGCAATCGTGAGTTCAGCCAATCCCATAAGCCAATTGCCGTTTTGATTGTCAGATTCATGCAAAGTCGAATCCTGAGTTTCCCACATGTGCTGAACCTCGCATCTCAGAGCATATTCTGAAGAAAACTTATATGTTATATCGCCGATTAAAGTATTTGCATGAACTTTTCCATACTTAGCCGAACCTTCTGCAGTCAGGATATCTTTATCGTAAAGTTGATTCAAATATGTTAAAATTATCTTGACATCTGAAGAGATTTTCCTTGTTAATTCTGCATGTAATTCACGGAAATAAATTCTGTCACCGAATTCAAAGAAAGGTGATTTATAGGTGAACACCTGTCCGGAAATGCTGTCAATATCAAGGGGATTTTTTACGATTGAGTTAACTTGGGAATAGTTTAAGTTAATTGTAGTACCGTAATCTCCGCCAAAGAATGTTTTTTTAGGTAATGTGTAAGTAGCTTCCGCCTGAAAGCCAACTTCACCATTCATTTGTGTGGCATAAGGATACATGGCAGCCAATGCGTAAGTATGCTGTTTGGTCAAAGGCGGCAGAAAATTCAAAAGCAAAGAATTACCAAGTTCATTGCGGTCGCTTCTGACATCCATATTATCATTTCTGTGAAAATTCAGCGAAATTCCCAAACCGGAGGTGAAGTAGGATGCATTAACAAGAAGTGCATTTCCTGTATTGAAATTGAAGTAATTTGCACTGCTGGGGTCCGGGCACTTGCTTCCATATTCACCATTCAATGAGAAATTATTTCCTGTAAGGGATAGTCTCCCAGACCATAGTAAAGCATTCTCGGGTAAATTGTATTTTGATGATAAATCCTTTTGGTATTTACTTATAATGCTCCCGCCTAATGACATCTGAATATCTTCAGGCATCATTTCGGCAAATAAGTTGTTCAGGTTAAACTCAGCATCTCCTCCGCGAACCAGACCTTCTCCCAATGACCAAAACTTTCTTTGTTTGCCAATGATTCCTTTTATTTCAATCCCATCGGTTGGACGGAACTTAATTCTCAATCCATCCATTGCATTGTCATAACCTAATGCATATTCCTGATAGGTTCTAAAAATCATTCCGCTACCGAATTGTTCATAGTAATTACCGGCTGTAACATCAATGATTTCAGAAACAAATTCTCCAAATCTGAAGGCAATTCCGTTGCCCTGATATCTTTTATCTATACCAAGAATTGGATTAAGATAGTTTTCATACCTTAAACCTGCATTAAAATTTTCACTTGTAGCATTCAACCATAAAAAGCCCATTGAAAGTACTTGCTCATCAACATCAGGAGCGCCGATTAGTGAATCCCTCGTATATGATTGCATATCCAACTGAAAATTGCCGGTTATGCGGAAATTGCTTAATGCATTTTCCTCCTGAGCAAAAACAAACAATTTTGTAGTGATTAACATTAATATAATAAATAAAACTCTATTCATATAATCCTTTTAAAAAATTACTTTTTTGTACTTTACAAATTATAAAATATCCGATTAAGAAAAAAATTATATGGAAACAACTAATGTTATAGTATTTGTGATATAAATTAATAAAATTCAAATCATTAGTAATAATCGGATTTTTCTTATTTTTACAGAATTAGAATTTTCAAGTTTTATTATTTAAGTCAATGAGTAAAAAATTGATAAAAGTATTAGTTCCTGTTGAAGACGGTTGTGAAGAAATGGAAGCTGTTATTATTATTGATATTCTTCGAAGAGCAGGTATGGAAGTTATAGTAGCCGGAAGAACGGATTTTGTTAACTGCTCAAGAGGAGTAAAGCTAATACCTGATATTAAATTTTCCGACTTTGGTGGGGAATTGAAATATGATGCAATTATTCTTCCGGGTGGTCTGAAAGGTACGGAAAATCTGAAAGAGAATCATTTTTTAAAGGATATTTTGATTAAACACTCGCATACAGGATGTCTTATTGGTGCCATTTGTGCTGCTCCGACAGTCTTGTCGCATTTTGGACTTTTAGAAAAAGGTGTTGAAATAACATCCCATCCAAGTGTGAGTGAAGAATTGCAGAACAATAACTATTCTGAAGAAAAAGTGGTTTTGTCCGGAAATATTATAACATCAAGAGGTGCAGGTACTGCATTTGAATTTTCATTGAAAATTATTGAATTTTTTTTTGGTAAGGAGAAATCCGAAAAGGTTGCTGAAAGTATTGTTTTTAATAATTAGCTGTTGTGAGGTAATAAATTGAACAAGCAGGGAAGGTTTATTGTCAGCGGACATGTACAAGGAGTAGGTTTCAGGTATTTTGTTTATCGAAGAGCAACAGAGTTAAACTTGACAGGATATGCCAAGAATCTTTACAATGGCAATGTGGAGGTCATAGCCGAAGGAAATGAATTTAACCTGCAAGAGTTATATAAGCTATTAAAACAAGGACCGTCCAGGGCTTATGTTGAATTTGTCCAGGTGGAGTATAGCGATTATACAGGTTTGTATTCAAATTTTGATATTGAATAAAATGGTAAAATACAAGTACATGGGAACAGGGAGAAGGGAGAAAGGTGAGTGGGGAAAGGCAAGGAGAAAAAACATTTCTTATGTTTGGTCATTATTATTTTTTTTAGTCATTGCTGTTTTTTTCGGTAGTACGGCATTATCACAACAAATCAATTTAAAAACGAAATTTGAACAGATATATGGTCATGATAAAAAAACTACAAATATTGATAATAGTTTAAGCAGTAATGTAGTTTATATTGGCAATTATGACAGTTGGAGACCGAAGGTGGGTTTAGCATTGAGTGGTGGCGGTTCCAGGGGTTTTGCCCAGATAGGTGTTCTTAAGGTTTTTAAGAAAAATGATATTCCTATTGATTATATTACAGGCACGAGTATCGGTTCGGTTGTTGGAGGCTTGTATGCTGTTGGTTATTCACCAGACGAATTGGACTCTATTGTGAGAAATACAAAATGGGATGAAATATTAGCATTGACCGAAGAAACGAGTAGAAGCGATTATTTTCTTGACCAAAAAATCATAAGAGACAGGAGTTTGGTAACATTAAGGTACAAGAATTTTAACTTTGTAGTACCTGAAGCGATTTCAGTGGGAAATAAGTTTAACGCATTCCTCCAGAGGTTGATATGGAATGGTATTTATAGAGACAATGGCGATTTCAATTCATTGAAAGTACCCTTCGGAGCAGTTACAACTGATTTGATAAGCGGAGAAACAATAATGTTGAGTTCAGGGAATCTGATAACTGCTATTAAAGCAAGTTCTTCAATTCCTCTTAGATATACTCCTGTAAGATTGGATTCAATGGTGCTGGTTGACGGTGGATTGATGGCAAATATTCCGGTTAAGGCATTAGATGAATTTAATCCCGATTTGACATTTGCAGTAAATACAATTTCACCGCTTTTGAAATATGAGGAATTAGACAAGCCATGGAATATTGCTGACCAGGTTGTTTCGATTTTGATGAAACGATTCAGCGATTCTGTCCAAATCTTTGCAGATATGACAATAGAACCTGATTTATATGAACATAAAAATAATGATTTCAGCAAACTCGATAGCTTGATAATCAAAGGAGAACAAAAAGCCAATGAGTTAATTAGTCAGATTAAACAAAGATTTCATCAACATATTGAAGAAAAACTTAAGTCCACATTGATAAAATTACCTGAGCATTTCAGTGGTTTACAATTGAAGGGATTATCAGAGGAAGATTCAAATTATTTATCACAAGCATTAGGCAATAATTTCAGTAAAAATAAATTTATTGAAACTATTATAGATATTTTGATTAAGGATAATTATCGGGAAATCGAAATAAAAAGTAACGGTAATGATAATGTTCTAAGTTTTTCTGCTGAAGGATATGGTATTGTAAATAAAATTATAATAAATGACTTACATGATACTTTAACTTCTGCTTTAGAAAAAAAAGTCAATGATAATTTTTCAAATAGTATATTAAATCTTTCGAAATTTACCGAAATCTCTGAGTATATTTTGAATCAGCTTCGCAGTTCCGGTCTGTCTTTTTCGGGTATCTCTGATGTTGGTTTTAATGAAAAATCAGGTGAATTAAGTTATATTATTTTATCTCCTAAGATAAATTCTATAAAAATTGAAAGTACAGGGGAATATGATTTTCTGATTCGAAGGGAACTGAACTTTAAAGAAGGAAAGACTGCAAGTGCAGATAATTTGATGGACAGTTGGGAAAACATCAATAGTCTGGATTTCATCAGCAATGTTGAATTGCAAATTTCAAATGAATGTGACTCATGTCTTAATGTTTTTATTAAAACAACAGATATCGGCGACCAGACAGTAAGACTGGGCATGCGAGTTGATAATGAGAGGTTTACTCAGCTTGGAGTTGATATGATTCAGGATAATATTTTTAACTTGGGAACTCGTCTGTCTCTCAGATTCGCGGGCGGACTTCGAAATCAAGATTTTGTTTTAAAAGCAGAGAACACAAGAATATTCAGTACTTTTTTGACAAGTGCATATTCGATATATTATGGAAATAACTATAGAAATTTATATCAAAAGAAAATTCTTTCAAATAGAAACAGATTCGAAAATGAACGATCAGGAGAAATGATTGAAGAAAGGTATGGAGTTAAGTTAATGCTGGGGGCTCAGATTGAAAGAAAAGGGACATTTTCAGGTTCTCTCCGATATGAAAATTTCAGATTATGGGAAGATTCCAAAAAGATAATTCCTAAATATAAATCATTTGTCAATGTAAAGATTGGAGCCATCTTTGATACCGAAGACAATCCTGATTTTGCAATCGAGGGGAGCGTCCTAGATATGTCTTTAGAATCTTCTCTTTACAGTACAAAAGATAATATCAGCTTTTCAAAAGTGAATTTCAAATATCATTTTAATTATTCCCAGGGAATTCATACTTTGAAACCAATCTTAAGGTTCGGTTTTGCTGATGAGACAACTCCTCAGACGGAATTTTATAATTTAGGTGGACAGGATATCTTTTTTGGCATACACGAGGATGAATCGAGAGGCAGGCAGATTGCCGCAGGTTCTTTAGAGTACAGAATCAAATCTCCTTATTTCGTTTTCTTTGATACTTATTTATATATCCGTTATGATATTGGTTATGCGTGGGAAAATTTTGAAACTATTCGAGTTAGTACCTTGCATCATGGGATAGGAGGGACATTGGGCTTTGATACACCGGTTGGACCTGCAAAATTTTCGATAGGCAGAAGTTTTTATTTCCTGAAAAATCCTAATGCTGTATCATGGGGACCTGTTATGGGTTATTTCAGTATTGGCATGAGGTTGTGATAGGTCGATAGTTTTACAATTTTCCTGATTGAATATGCTAATCTGAGAGCGACTGATTTCCTGACTGCAACTGAATAATGCAAGAATAAGCACTATTGCAACCATCAGTATTTGTATTAATTTTATTTTTACCCATATTAAATGATATTCATGGTTTAGTAGCAACTAATATTATTAATAAATTATTCAATAAAAAGCAATGGAAACTTTGTAATTATTTTAAAAATTATGTTAAAATAATTTTTCTTATTTTAATAAAATATTATCTGAATATTTAAAATATAATGAAATTAACGACACTTATTTCACATTCGGCTCAGCTGATTGGAATAATAAATAAATCAGGGATGCCTTCGGACACTGTTGCATCGAATTACTTCCGCTCGAAGAAATATATCGGCAGTAAGGAACGAAGGTTTATCTCTGAAACTGTTTTTCTGACTTTGAGGAATAAATATCTTTGTGAATATTGTTTTGATAGTGCTTTTTCGAAAATTGATAGATACTCCGATGTTTCAAAGCCAAATAATGGGAAGGATGATTTTGGCTCAGTTCTAACAGCTATTTATTTAGCTTCAGAATATAATATTGATGAGAATTTTAATATAGGTGGTCTTTTTTCAATTCTGCCTGAGCAAAAGGAAGGTAATCTGATTGACAACCTGAAAATTTCATTTATCGAGAATTATCAGTTGACGGAAGAGTTGTCGGATAGTTTCTTCAAAAAAATAAATGAAATATTTAAGAATCTTGAAAATGATATTCAAGAAAAAATGCGTGTCATCCTGAGCTTGTCGAAGGATGGGCACAAAACTCATGGAATTATTGATGAAGATATTTTGAGTTTACTTGAAATACGCTATTCTCTGAAAGCATGGATTATAGCGAGATTGAGCACATATATTCCTAATGACAATTTGCTATATTTGCTGTCTTCATTGAATCAGCCGGCACAGCTTTGTGTCAGACTCAATTCAATAAATACGACAAGAGATGATTTCATTGAGTATCTCAAATCAATTGACATTCCTGCAGAGAAAGGGAATATTTGCCCTTCTTCAATCAAGATTTTGAAAAGAGTACAATTGAATCAATATAACTTTTTCAGAGATGGAATTATTGAAGTTCAGGACGAAGGTAGTCAGCTGATATCTTATGCTCTTGCACCTGAGGAAAATTCGAGAATACTCGATGCCTGTGCCGGTGCTGGTGGTAAGACTTTGCACATTGCATCTTTAACAAATGATAAAGCTGAGATACTTGCAATGGATATTGATGAGAGAAAGTTAAGAGAACTTGAAAAAAGAGCGGGACGATTTGGTTACAGGTCAATTAGCACAAAAGTTTTTAGAGAGAAAGATGATAAGCTGAGGAAAGTTATTGGAGTTTTCGATTTTGTTCTTGTGGATGCTCCATGTTCGGGAATGGGCACTACGAGACGTTCCCCGATGAATAAATATAAGCTGAATGAAAGTTTGTTGCAACGGTTGAAGGAAAATCAGCTAAGGATATTAAATTTATATTCACAGTTCGTTGCTGAACGTGGTGTGCTTGTGTATTCTACATGTTCACTAATGCCTGATGAAAATCAGGAGGTAGTTAATGAATTTTTATATACAAATACTGATTTTGAACCTGCTCCTTTGCATGAATCATTCAGCAGATATTCAATCAATATTCCGAATTTAAAAACTGATGATTTTTATATTAATTTACTTCCTTCTTTGCATGGGACTGACGGATTTTTTATAGCAAAAATGAAAAGAAAAGGATGATATGACAAAATATAAAAACTTTATTATTGATTTGGGAGGTGTGCTTTACAGGATTGATGAAAGCAGAGCCATCAATGCTTTAAGGGAATTATCAAAATTGCCTGAAAGCGAATTTAACTTAACACTAAAAAGTCAGGAGTTACAGGACATAATCGAGGATTTCGAAAAAGGATTTAGCAGCGGAAAACAATTTTTCGACGAAATGAAAGAAATACTGAAGCTGAATTGTGATTATGAAGTTTTCGAAAATTCTTGGAATATGACTCTAATATCACTTTTTGATGATGCTGTTGAAAATATTAAAAAGCTAAAAGCGATAGGCAGTGTTGTTTTGCTTAGCAATACCAACGAATTTCACTATAACATATTTGAACCGGAAAGTCGTGAATTGTTATCTCTATTTGACAAATGCTATTTCTCACACAAACTGGGAATGAGAAAACCCGATACCGAGTTTTTCAAATACGTTATTGAAGACAGAATTTTTGCCTTAGAAACGACAATTTTCATTGATGATTCGCTTTTGAACATAGAATCGGCAAGACAAATGGGCTTGTCTGTCTTTCATATCAAGAAGGATGGATTGAAGGAGTTTATTGAAAAGTTGAAATAAATTTTACAAAAACTGAAACTTTTTCCTGTTTCATGTGTAAAAAAAAAAGGACCATCGTTAAAGATAATCCTTTTTAATAATTACTAAAGAGTTCATTCCGATAAAATATATTCAGTACGTGCAGTTACTAGTGATATCAAACGAAAAACTTTTCCACTTTCTTGATACAATGCTGTGTTGACTCTACCAATTGCGATTTGAACAATACCTCCTATAGGAATATTTGAAAATATACTTGAACTAATAGTATAACTTCCGTCATCATTAGTTTCTGTTGACCATATATAATCTTCATCAGTTAAAGTTGTATCGTTTCTATTGGATATAGAAGCTATATAGGCTACCAATATATAGACCTTTGGATTATTATTATCACTGTTCCAATTGATAGTTAGATTATTATCTTTATCAATTGTTGAACCAGTTGGTAAAGAATTAATTAGTTCTATTTTATCGACAGAATAAATACTTGTTGAAAAGCTTGGAATACCTAATAATTGATTACCAGAAAATCCCCAGTCACTTGAATCTCCAAAAACAGGAGCCGTTTCACCACTTGGTAAAGTAGCATAGCCATACATGGCATTGTCATATGAAAAAGGTTCAAGTGTTCTATCAGATGCGGTTATATCACCAGCGAGAACAGGAGTAGGATTTACTGAATCAATATAAGCTACACCACTTATCTGATAGATAAAATGCCCATTTAACCAATGAGATGATGCTGAAATATACCCATTAACAAATGCACCGTTTTCGGGAATCATTTGACCGTAGAGTATACCAACAATATCTTTTTTAGTTATTTTTTGATTTACAATATTTGAATTATTATCATTACATGAGTATAATGTAAAAATCAAAATAAAGATAAGATAAATATTTTTCATTTTTTCATTCCTTACATTTTTAAAATCATTTTTAATTACATCCATTATAGTTACATCTTAAAAAATCTACATAACTGACAAATCCACTTTGATTATCACAAACAGGTGAACGGATTTCTTCAAATATTGGTCTACCTGAATGTTGAGGATTACAACAATAATCACAATCTAACATCTCAATGCGTATATACAATCCAAAATAACCAGTTTTTGGAATTTCGACTGTAATTTTACCACCTTCCATAATTTCTTCAGTATCAGGTGGTAAAGTATAGTTGCCATTACCATTATATTGGAAAAATTGTGCATTCATGACTTTCCCTGCTGTATTCAATATATCAACCTCTATAAAATGTGCTTTTGAAGCATTAAAATCACAAGGATATGAACTGAACTCTGGGAAAATCTCAATATCCCTATGAACCATTGTTCCACTCGGGCTCGCTTCCTCACCTGTTTCACAACTTACAAAAAGAATACAAATAAACAAAACAAAATTTAAAAGAATTTTTTTCATTTTTATTACCCATTATTAAAGATTAATTTTATTATTCTGAACAAAAAAAATTTTTCGATGAATTTGTTTATAAAATTTATTCATCGAACTAATTAATATTGGTTTTTTTAACATAAATACCTCCTCTCTTTTGTTTGAAAAAGAAAAAGCCAAAATATTTTTTTTAAAATTAATGAAATATATTAAAAAAAACAAATAAATATTTACGTAAGTGTTTTTTTTTTTTGATAGTTAGGGATATTTATTGAATTTCTGAAAAATAAAAACCCCCAACCCCGCATCCGACTACATAGAAATATCCGTAGGGGCACATAGCAATGTGACCGTACAAGAAATCAAAATATACAACACATTCGGACAATGCATTATCAATTACGAATTACCAATTACGAATAATGTTCAGAATGTAAGAATTGACATATCTCAATTACCCTTAGGAATATATTTTATTAGAGCAGGCAACAATGTCGAAAAATTTGTAATACTAAGATAATTACTAAACAAGTAACACTCAGTCTTCAGACTTCTGTTTGCCGTCTCCTGTCTGCAGTCTTTCAGCACCAAATCCCAAGCCCCTAACCCTGAAACCCAAACCCCAATAAAAACTCTTTTGGTATTTTCTCATTTATGAACTATATTGCTTGTTTATTATAAATAAATAAGTAAATATATGTCATTGGTTTTAATTACAGGCGCCGGAAAAAGAATTGGCAGGTATCTTGCTCATGGTTTCGCAAAAAAGGGCTGGAATGTTGCAATTTGTTATAATGAATCCAAATCATCAGCAGAAAAAGTTGTTGTTGATATTTTGTCATACGATAGCAATTTAAAAGCAGTTTCGGTAAAATGTGATATAAGAAAAAAAGATGACATTGAAATTGCTTTTGATGCTGTCATTAAAAAACTTGGTGTCCCCGATGTACTTATAAACAATGCCGGGATTTTTCCTGATAGAGCCGGAATTGAAGATATTTCAACAGAACTTTGGGATGATACAATGAATATCAATTTAAGAGGTGCGTTCCTGTGCTCCCAGGTGTTTAGTGAACATGCTAAATCTGGTGCGAGAATAATAAATATTTCCAGCTTGGGTGCTTTGGAAGTTTGGAAACATCGGATACCTTACAATGTTTCAAAAGCCGGATTAAATCATCTGACCAAGGCATTAGCAAGAGAATTCGCACCGGATATAACAGTTAATGCAGTTTGTCCCGGAGCTATTTTTGTCGAGGATGAACCATCGGTAACTGATAAGACACTGCTTGACATTGATAAAATTCCAATGAAAAGATATGGAAGTCCTGAAGATGTTTTTGATGCTGTTTACTTTTTTGCGACATGCAGGAATTATATAACAGGGCAAATTCTAACCGTTGACGGTGGTTATCACGATGCAAGGTGAAAAGGTGAAAAGGTGAAAAGGTGAAAAGGTGAAAAGGTGAAAAGGTAAAAAGGTGAACAGTGAACCGTAAACCGTGTAAAGTAGTGGCTGGAGAATATATTAACAGTTTATTTGGGAAAAATAGAATAATATTCATAGTAAGGAATAAACATATACTTATATCAATTAACAAAATTTTAATTAGAACGTATTTATAATTAATTTGGATTTAAAAGGAAATAAAATGGGTAAATTAAGTAAACCGAGAAGAGTCAGCAAAGCTTACGACAACGAGAAATTCTTGCACAGCAGTGATGCGAGAATAATCCGTATGCTTGCGGAATATCTTCAGCCACAGCAGAAATTCAAGATGAAGAAAGTGATGAAGACGATTATCTTCTTTGGTTCGGCGAGAATAAGATCAAAAGAATATTATAAAAACAAACTCGAAATCTTGAATACGATTATTGAAAAAGAGCCGGATTTGTCAGGAAGTGAAAAAGATTTTCAGATAAATAGTTTTGATATTAAAAAAGAAATTCAGCATATAGAAAAAATGCAGAAGGTTACACATTATTACGAAGATGCAAGGACGCTCAGTCGTTTGATATCTGAATGGTCTGCTACTTTGCCAAAGAAGCAAAGATATCATATTTGCACAGGTGGTGGTCCAGGGATAATGGAAGCGGCTAACAGGGGAGCTGTTGATGCTGGTGCAAAATCTATTGGTCTGAATATCAGTTTGCCGTTCGAGCAGTATCCGAACCCGTATTTATCCAAAGGTCTGAACTTTGAATTTCATTACTTTTTTATGCGAAAGCTTTGGTTTGTTATGCTGGCTCATGGAATGGTAGTATTTCCAGGTGGATTTGGGACATTGGATGAATTGATGGAAGTTTTGACATTGAGGCAAACCCACAAGACCACAAAACCTTTACCCGTGCTTTTGTATTCAAGCGAATTTTGGAAGAAACTGATAAATTTTGATTATTTGATTGATATTGGAACGATAAATGCCGAAGACATGGATTTATTTACTTTTGTGGATACTCCTGAAGAAGCATTTACTATACTAAAAGATGCGTTAATAAGAATCAATCAAGAGGATTTATTATAAACGAAAATCTCAAACAGGGAGGAAATTATGTTAAAAATATTAAAGTTCATGTTTTTGCTGTCTCTGGTTTTTGCAGAGTCTGCATTTTGCGGAGAGTTGATTTTATCACCTCAAAATGCTACTATCGGAAGTCAGATTGATGTAAAATATAATGCTGACGGAAGGTTTTTTGCTCAAGAGAAATTGTTTTTAAGGGTATATGCCTTCAATGAACATGATGCTACCCCGAATGCATTTGAGTTCCCTCTAAATTATAATGCTAATGAATCAGAGTACTATGGTAGTTTCACAGTTCCGGATGAGTCAGTCTATTTGCTGATGAAAGTCAGTTCCGAGCAAAATACCGATGATAATGCCGGCGCATTTTGGGATGTATTTTTTAATCAGAATTCTAAGCCCTTAAGGGGTACTTACTTTAAAGCCGGCTTAACTTGTTTGGGAAATATGCCTGAAAACTTCAACAGGAATATTGATTTCAAGAAAGCTCTCAGTTATTTAAAAACTGAAATTGAAAATTATCCTGATAATATCCCTGCTCAAATCGGATATACATCGCTTCAACTGGACTTGCAGAAGATTAACTATGATGAGTATTCCTCTAAAGTTGGTAAAATTATCAAAGCAGGATATGACAAAAATAATGAAAACGATGTAAGGGCTGTCTGCAGGGCATTGAAAACTTTAAATAAAAAGGATGATGCCTCAAAATTAGAGATGAGTTTTGCTAAAGAAAACCCTGGGAGCCAACTTGCTGAAGAACTATTTATGGCTGACCTTGCTGAAGCCAATACCTTGGAAAAATTTTCAAAGGGTGTTATGGAGTATTTAAATAAATTCAAAGGTGTTTCTAACAAAGAAAGAATTTATTCTGCACTGGTATCAGGTTATTTGCAGGCAGGTAAAGCTGATGAGGTCATTGAAATACTTAATCAAAAGGATGATGTACCAAGCGGCACTTATGCCCAGATAGCTTTTTCTTTGGTGAACGATGATGAATTCTCAGAGATGACTGATGAATACAGGATTCAGAAGGCAAAGAATCTTATGAATATATCAATTATCCAACTGAAACAGAACAATCTTAAAAACAAGCCGGACTATGTAACATTAAAGGAATGGGAATCAAGAAACAGAATAAGGTATGCAGGGGTTTTGGAACAATATGGTCAAATCCTTATGGCTGTCGAAGAGTACGACGAGGCATATAAGAAATATTCCGAGGCATTTGAAGTATATAAGGATGATGCTCCTGTTTCTCTGTATGAGAATGTTGTTAAGCTATGTATGATACTTGGAAAATACCAGACAGCTTATGAAACGGCAGGTTTATCCGTAAAAAATTCGAAGGACAGCGAGGTCGTACTTGATTTTTTTGAGCAAGTGCACAAGCAGTTGAATAAACCTGAATCTTTTGATGTAATGCTGATTCATCTGAAAAATGAAGCAAGGAACGAGAGAATGAAAAAGCTGGGCTTTAAAAAAATCGGGAAAGAAATTCCAAATGTTTCACTAACGGATGTAAACGGGAGAAAGATAAGTTTGAATGACCTTGCAGGTAAAGCCGTTGTTTTTATGTTATGGTCGAGTTGGTGCGGTCCTTGCGATGATGCTTTGAAAGGTTTTTACAGTTTAGCCGAAAGATATTTTGACAGTACAGATGTTATCATAGCTTCTGTGAATTTATGGGAAACCGAAAAAGATGTAAAGAAGACCGTAAAGGATTATTTTTCCGAGGGCGATGTAAAATTCAAAATCTGGATTGACGAACAGAACGCATTACCTTACGAGTTGGGTATTACCGGATTGCCTTCCGTTTGCTTTATCGGTAAAACAGGTAAGCTTGAATTTATTGACAGGGGCTATACGAATACCGATGAGTTCTTGCTAAATTCCAAAGATAAGATTGATTTGATGTTGAGGAAATGAGTATGGCAAAAATCTTAAAAAGATGCGGTTGGCATTCAAATGATGAACTGATGATTAGATATCATGATGAGGAGTGGGGCATTCCCCAACATGATGACAACAAGCTGTTTGAATATATTGTCCTCGATGCATTTCAGGCAGGTTTGAGTTGGAAAACCATATTGCACAAAAGGGAAAATTTCAGAAAAGCATTCGATAATTTCGACCCGAAGAAAATTGCCAAATACAGCGAAAAGAAGTTTGAAAAGCTGATGAATGATGCGGGAATAATAAGGAACGGGCTGAAAATCCGTGCAACATTAACCAACGCCAAGGCATTTCTTGAGGTTCAAAAAGAGTTCGGAACTTTCGACAAATATATATGGCAATTTACAAACTATAGAACCATAAAAAATAGATTTAAAAACCTTAGCGAACTGCCGGCAAAAACAATTGAATCGGATAGGATGAGTGAAGACCTAAGAAAAAGAGGTTTTAAGTTTGTCGGCTCGACAATATGTTATGCCTTTATGCAGGCGGCAGGGATGGTTAATGACCATATTTCTAGTTGTTTCAGATATAAACAGGTATGAACTTAAATTTTCAATTTTTCAATTTTCAATTTTCAATAATTTCTTGAAACGTGAAAAAGTTAACCGTGAACCGTGAACTGTGAACCGTGAACCGAATGACCGAAAGACTGTTTTGTACAGGTAGCATTGACTTCCCAGTCGAAGATTTCCCAAACAATCACAAACGCTAATATCCCGTCAGGAATAAATTATTTCTCGCAAAGTCGCAGTTGTTTGAACTGCTGATTGAAGCTAATTAATATGATGCCACGGAGTTTTTGCTGTCAGTTGCAACAACTAACAGAACGGGAAGCTGAAAGAATTTTTAAATTTTGCATTTTTGCATCAAGAGGAGTGCAATTTCGAAATTGGAGGTGCAAAAAGCGCATTTTATAATATATTGGTTTAGAAAGACTTATTACATTTATCATTTAAATTTGCCACATTTGCACCGATTTTTTAGGATTTTGTTGTCCGTTATCTGTTGTCCGTTGTTTGAACTTTGATTTATGTGATTTGTTTGATTTCGGTAAAACGTGAAACGTGAAAAAGTAAAACGAAGAAGTCAGAAATTAAAAGCCAGAATTTTTCGTGAACCGAGAGCCGATAACCGTGAACCGAAATTTATTTTTCAAAGAACAAGTTGGACGAAATTAGGGTATTTGAAATTAACCACAAGAAAATTATTTTAAAAGGATTTTTATTTTATTTTAAAATTATTTTAAAAGCTAATGGCAGAAAGCAGAAAGCTGAAGACAGAAGTCAGAAGACAGAAGACAGAAGCCAGAAGACAGAAGACAGAAGCCAGAAGACAGAAGCCAGAAGTCAGAAGTCAGAAGACAGAAGACAGAAGCCAGAAGACAGAAGTCAGAAGACAGAAGACAGAAGACAGAAGACAGAAGCCAGAAGTCAGAAGCCAGAAGTCAGAAGCCAGAAGTCAGAAGCCAGAAGTCAGGAGACAGAAGATTTTTTTACCTCAAAGGTCACAGAGAATTTACACGGGGAGCCACAGAGTTTTTGCCGTCAGTTGCAACAACTGACATAACGGGAAACCGCAGGGAGTGAAGAAAAATTGTTCTTGATGCAAGGTTACAATTAACGGTCATATATTTTCACGCTTTCACATTTTTTCCTTATATTGCTATTCTATATTTTTCAATATACTTTAAAAGATTAATTTATGAGTTTTAGCTTTTTTGGAAGGAAGAATAAGGAATATAATTATTTATCAATGACTCCTGTCAGGGTTCACAGACATGAGGAACGAGAAGACGGCATGGTCAACGTCCTTATTCCGAGATTTAAAAGCAATTTTGCAAAAAAACTCTTTTCAAAAGCCGTGAGTAGTCCTTACATCAAGGCAAATCTCGATGAGTTTGGAACAGCTACATGGCTTTTGATTGACGGAAACAGAAATGTTCAGAATATTGGGGAAGCCCTTGTCGAAAAATTCGGCGAAAAGGTTGAACCGGTTTATGAGAGATTAACGAGATTTTTAACTGATTTACATAGATACAATTTTATATCATTCATAGAATTAAAAAAGGGTAAATAACCCGGAAAGGAAATTAACATGGCAAATGTATTAAAAGGAATTGAACCCCAGATAGTTTGGGATTATTTTGAAAATATTCTTCAGCATCCACATCCATCGAAGAAGGAACATAAGCTTGCGGCTTATATTGAAACATGGGCTAAAGAACATAATTTTGAACTAAAGAAGGACAAAACAGGCAACCTTGTCGTGAGGAAACCTGCAACACCCGGAATGGAAGACCGGCTTCCGATAGCTATACAAGGGCATATTGACATGGTTTGCGAAAAGAACAGTGATGTAACTTTCGACTTTGAGAATGACCCGATTCAGGCATACATTGACGGTGACTGGATTACGGCAAAAGGAACTACACTCGGTGCTGACAATGGAATCGGGGTAGCAATGGGAATGGCAATTATGACCGGTGGATTTTCGCATCCTGATATCGAGCTTCTTTGCACACTCGACGAAGAAACCGGCTTGACAGGTGCTATAACTTTAGCTACGGATATGCTGAAAGCGAAGATTTTGATTAATCTCGATTCGGAAGAAGATGGTGCTTTCACTATCGGTTGTGCAGGTGGAATGAATTCATCAGGTTCTTTCAAATATGTAGCTGAAAAAGTACCTGCAGATTCCGTCGCTTATGAAGTGGTGCTCAAAGGTATGCAGGGAGGTCACAGCGGAATTGAAATACACGATGGCAGAGCCAATGCTTTGAAGTTGTGCAACAGGTTTTTGAATAATGCAATGAAGAAGGTTGACATTCGCTTGTCAAGCATTAAAGGTGGAAGTGCTCACAATGCAATACCCAGAGAGGCATTTGCAGTCGTAACTTTTCATGTTTCCAAAGAAAATGATTTTCTTGCTTTCGTTAAGGAATATGACGAATTGATTAAATCGGAATACAAATCCAAAGAACCGAATATTGTTTGCGAAGCAAAGAAAGTTGCTCTACCGAACAGAGTGATGGCAAGAGACATGCAGGGAAGATTAATCAGTTCATTTTATGCAATGCCGACTGGTGTTTACAGAATGAGTCCTGATATAAATGGTTTGGTGCAGACATCAACCAATTTTGCAGTAGTTGATACAAGAGATAATGAAGTTTTTGCTTTGACAAGCCAGAGAAGCTCAGTTGAAACTGAAAAGCTCGATATGGCAGCAGTCGTGAGGGCTGTTTTGGAACTTGGCGGAGCAGAAGTAAAGCAAGGTGACGGTTATCCTGCATGGCAACCGAATATCAATTCAAAGATATTGAAACTTGCCGCTGAAACTTATAAGAATAAATACGGGCATGAACCAAGGATTGAAGCGATTCATGCAGGACTTGAGTGCGGTTTGATTGGTGAGAAATATCCGGGAATGGATATGCTTTCATTCGGACCTAATCTGGTAGATGTGCACTCACCTGATGAGAAAATTCAGATTTCAAGCACAAAGAAATGCTTCGATTTGCTTCAGGAAATAATAAACAATATTCCGAAAAAGTAGTTTGAAGTTTAAAAGATTGAAAGTTTGAAAGTGAAAACTTGGGAGTTGAAATTGATTTTCAGCTCCCTTTTTTTAATTATAATGATGATGATAGATGAAATTTCAATAATTAACGAATATTCATTAAGGTTATGATTTTGATGGATGAATGTGGTTGTTTATACTACATGGTTGTAGTATAATCAACTAATTTGAATAAAAGTGTAATTATTTTTGAGACGATATTCGCATTGATGTGTCATTATAATTGTAAAAAGGTGCGATTTGACGAAAATAGATGAAAAGATGTCGTTCACCGCAAAAATTAAAGAGTTCAAGGTAAAAAAATAATTTTTTTTTAAATATTTGGTTGGAATTTATTAAATTTGTTACTGTGTTTTTTGACAACAATTAATATATATAATTATAAACAAAAATTTTTTGATAGAAAATGAAATTTAAAGTTTTAAAAACTGATTTTAGTTTAACATTTCACTCACAATTTAAAGGAGTACATATGAACAACAAATTACTTAGGCGGATATTGCTGACAGCAATAGCCGTGTTTTCATTAACGGTTTACGGTGTTCAAGCACAGTATGACCCAGGAACATGTACAGGTCCTATCCTTATGGATTATGCATTTAGCCAGGACGTTGCTACATATTCAACAAGGTCAACTTCGTTTAACTACACACGGTCTAACTCTTATTATTATGCTTACTGGTCAGTAACCTTACCTTTTACGTTTTGTTACGACCAGAATCCATTTACACGGGTTCAACAAGGAGGTAATGCTAACCTGATGTTTATGCCTTATAGGCCTGGTAACATGTACAGTTATCCATACTACTTTTATGACCTGTATTACGGGCATTCTTATTACTCCAAGAACTATTTGTATGCTTGGGGAGCATTCATGTATGGATATTCTTATACATCAACCGGTAGGGTTGGTTATAAATTCGAAGGAAGTGCTCCAAACAGAATTGCTATCTTTGAATGGTACAACAACGCTTATCAATTTAACTCAACTAACCTCATTGATGTTCAGATTCAACTACATGAAAACGGAGCAATCGTTTACCACTATGGCAAGGTTGCTTGCGGTTACGACTGGTACATGAATTTTGCTTCAACTTATGGTTACTGGTACTATTTACCATATATCTTCCTTAGTGGTTGGGATGGTAATTATGGAGTGAGTGGCGGAACAAATTATATTACTGTTTATCCTCCCGGAACAGGTGGAAACAGTACTTGGGATGCCGGTTACAGAACAGCCGCCGGTGTTAACTTGAAAGGTCCAAATGTATTCTTGAACTATCCTACGATTCGTTCGCAAGCAGTTGTAAATACAAACTGGGCACAATCGGGTATCAGATTTACATTTGGTAAGAAAAACCCGGAATTTAAGAATGTAATTCCTATGCAGGGAGTAGTTCTGCTAAAAGGCGATATCTATACCGGTGCTGACCATCCTGCAGTGTTTTATAAGAGAGAATCAGGAATGCCTGCTATAAAATTCTTATATAGAATTTATGGACCGGATGCATCCGGACCAAATATCTATCAGGCAAGACACACAAACAACTCACCTGAAGTTGACCCGGGTGATATTATCGGTGATTCAGCAAGGTATAACTTTACAAATGCATTTGGAACAGGTGTTTGTTACGGTTCAGGAGGAGTTCTTGACCTTATGACAAATCAAGCATCATTCGATGTAGGACAATATTATACTGCGGCAACGCTATATATTGACCAGTTAGGATATTTCGATTGGGCACAACAGAGATTCAATATTTCTTACAACAATGACCTTGCACTTTTTGTTTATACTCCAAAGAAAAAAGAAGACAAGAGATATCCAATAGCAACTGTTCCGGTACAAATGGAAGTTTATAATTTCGGATATGACCCTATTTCTGAATTTGAAGTATTTGTTGTTATTTACAAAGATGGTGTCAGAGTTAGCGATACTTTATATCAGTATTGGAAAGATGATGTCAATACTTTGGATGCAGGAAAATCAATGACTTTGAATATGCCTCCGGGATTTTATCCGACACAGTTAACCGGTATATATGAAATAAAGGCATGGGCTAATCTGTTAAGTGCAAGCGACCAGGACCCGAGAAGCAATTATGTTCCTCGTCCCGGTGCAGTAGCTTATGAATTTAGCATTGTTAAGGAAGTTGACTTAAAGGCAGTTAAAATTGTTTCACCTGATGCAAACAATCCGGTTACTGTAAAAAGACCGGTAGTACCTGTAGCAAGATTCACAAATCAGGGTGTTAACGACTTAGACTTTGATACTGTATTTTTCCAAATCAAATATAACCCGACACAGCAGATTGTTTACAGGGATACGGTTATCAATGCAGTATTATCCGCAGGTGTTAGGTACGATACAACTAACGTAACAGCAAAGAAGCAATTTGATGCACAGTTACCAGGTGAATATGAAATTTGTTCATGGGTAGTATCTGCTTATGATAATAACCCTGCATGGATGAAGAAAACATGCACAACGTTCCAGGCACAAGGCGGCTTGATTGGCAATTATACTGTCGGACAAGGTGGAACTTATTCAACCATTAGAGATGCAGTTGACGATTTATATAGAAAAGGTGTTTCAGGACATGTTAGATTCTTATTTTTAGATCGTAATTATACAATTGGCGATACAATGAGAACAGATATTCCGGCTTTGGACTTATCGGCTTACGTTCCGGGCATGGGACCGGATGCAACCGTGTCGTTTGTTCCTTCTGACTCAAGGGCAGTAGAACGTGGCGGTAACAACAGTGGTGTAACTATCAATGTCTTAACAGGTAGTGGATATGGTATTTTATTCGGTCAAAATTATGCACCGGATCAACCTTCAGCTATTGTTAATACAGTTCTACCAAGTGGCAAAAACAAATATTCTAAGCCTTTGGGTTATTTGATATTCGATGGTGGTTACAACAAATCTATCAGATTCGTTTTGGTAACAACAAGAAATACAAATCAATATTTCCATAATGTCTTTTACATGAAACAAGGTTCCTCAAATAATCAGATTAAAAACTGTATTTTTGAGAACAGCTACAAAAATGCAGGTGGTACAAATCTTACTCCTCATGTATTTATACCTCATCTTAGAACATCCGGTTCTTTGGTTGAATACATGACTGACGCATACTTTAGCACAACCAGTTATAGTGCAGCAATTGTTATGAGGTCTATTGCTCCAAAAGATGTTGGTGGTGGAAACTCCGTTTATGTTCTCGATACATTAACAATAAACAACAACATAATCTCAGGCAACGAGATAAGCGGTTTCGGCTACGGAGTAGTAGATATGGGAGCCGGTTCGTTGATGAGAATAGGACACAATCAGTGGACGAAGTATTACAACAACAACAAC